>Ga0272440_1002619_pt1 | contig 13876 bp, 1 predicted proteins | sample SSMMMBAug17_FD_192440 | JGI IMG/M metagenome (GOLD analysis project Ga0272440, IMG submission 192440) | Marine sediment archaeal communities from Little Sippewissett salt marsh, Falmouth, MA, United States - SSM-MMB-Aug17 | ecosystem: Environmental > Aquatic > Marine > Wetlands > Sediment ...
TGCTAACGCGCGCGGCTCTGATTCGGTAACGCGCGGCTCTGATTTATTAGCTTGCCTGGTATCAGAGCCGCGCGCGTTAGCAAGCGGGATTGTGAATAAGCCACAAGTCAAGCATGCTTGCCGGAAGTGCAACTTTTTTGTGTTGTACTATTCAGGGCCTATAGTCTTATTTATCCCATGTTCCACTCAGCTTTACGTTGATATGATCGCCAGATTCAAACCCATAAGCTTCGTTTCTGCCAGGAACACCGATTCCTTCTTGATTAATCCATTGCACATTGGGAGTCATTTTACTTTTGAAAATTTTAAACCTTAAATGGTATGCTTTATCTAATACAAGCCCTTCAATGGTAAAAGATCCATCTGATTGAACTTCAGTATTATGAATAAAACCACCTTGAGTTGTTTTATTGAATAGCGCTATGCCAATGCTAACACCTTCAGGTTTAGGATTACCTTCACTATCAGTAATCATTCCAGTGACTTGTCCTTTTTTGCAGATAAAAGTAACAAATTCATCAACACCTTTCTGTCCCTGTGATTGCTCTGCATATCCGGTGGGGAATATTGTTATCTCATAATCATTTATTTCTTGTCCGGTTTCTAAATATTTTAACATTCCATTGACAGCAAACAAACCATTTTCATCTGTTCGGTCACTTCCGGATATATGAGCCAGTTTAGATTCAACTTTCACGAAAACATCTTCGAGTAAATCACCATCTTCGGCAATCACCTTTCCAGATAATGTTGCTCCGGTTTCAAGAATGAAATTCACAGTGGTGCCAGTTACCTGATCTGTTTTAACAGATTTGGCATATTTATCAGTTGTTATAGAAACCCGATAGTCAGAAGCAATGGGAATATTGGTAATATGATAAAAACCATTTTCATCGGTTTCTCCCATCGAACTGTAATTTTCCGATATTGTATAAACATTAACGACAGCATCTTTTATAGGGGTTGCAGCATCATTTTTATAAACAAATCCTTTAATAAAACTGCCTTTTCTCAAAATAATAGTTTTGCTCATACGATTATCAATGGTTGTTGTGCTATCTATAGTTAATCCAATTTCATTATAAGGAACATAGGATACATTATCAGGGGCTGTGACGTTTAATACATAATCACTTGCTGAAGGAGCACAGTTGATGTTGTATGTGCCAGAGCCATCAGTTTTAGCAGGAACAGTAAAATTTTCATCTTTAGATGTAAGTTCGATCTTTGCAGCTACAACAGCTTGTCCGGAGACATTGGTTACAGTTCCTTTCAACTGATAGGCTTTTCTTAAAACAAAATCAACGCCATAAGATCCACTTTTAACGCCATTTTTTTCTTCGGGTATATAAATTAATGCCGCATGTTCACCAATGGAAACTTTGTAATCATCACTCTTTGGTAAGGCTTCAATGTGATAAGTCCCATCTTCAGCAGTATACATACCTCCACCGGATTTTTGGAGATCAGACCAGACATTAATCCATATACCAGACAGGGCTTTTCCATCTTTATCCCGAACTGTTCCACTGATACTTTCTAATATGGCCATATGAATATCTATACCAGTAACATGATTGTTATCTATTGTACTGATTCGGGTTGCCAATTTTTCATCTCTTGTTGTCGATGTCTCATGGTAGTAGAATGGAGCCATACCGAATTTTTGAACTTTAACAATATAATCATCTGATAGATCCAGACCTTCAATTAAATAAGAACCATCACTGGCAGTTGTCGTTCCACCAAAAGAAGCGGTTTTATCAGATATGGCGTTTACTTGAATACCTTCAACAGGGATATTTTCTCTAAAAATAAAGCCTGCTATTGTTGTGCCTGGTGTCAGGTCGAAATCAATATTATTATCCTGAATATCATCGGCTGTATTAATCAGTGTTGCAGAACTGATATCAGTTTGTTTATCATAATATTGTTCTTTATATTGTTTACCCCATGCAACAACAGTAAAGTCAGGTGCTTCTTTTAAACCGGTTATCTGATAATTGGCTGTATGGCCATTTATTAACATAACTTGAACAGAACCATCCGAACCTGTTGAAGGTGAAAAGGCATCAACCCAGGCGATGTCTCCAGGTATTGCACTTCCTGGAAATGTTATGGTGCCTGAGATGGTTTCAGTACCTGATGAAACATGAAAATCGATGCCAGAAATAGTTCCTTCAGAAATAGAAATTAAATCAGCTTCATCCTCATTAAAATGATTATTATAAACTTGCATGGGATAATCTCTACCGGTAAACTTGATTATATAATCAGAAGATGGCTTTAACTGTGGAATGGTATAAGCAATTTCATTTCCTGTTCCTGTTAGAAGAATTGTTTTATTAAATCCAGTGCCCTCAGACCATGCGGTAATCTGAGCTTTTTTGCTGTTATCCAGACCATATACTGTACCACAAAGTTTATTTTCAAGATCTCTTAATGGAAAATATAGATTGGTAATGTCGGTATTGGTCAGTTCAACCCGGTAAGAATCATCTTGATAGTTTTTGGGCTGAATGGATACATAATATTCTCCTGGTGGTAAACCATTAATTTTATAGTTATATCCATCAGTCGCTGTATCTGATGAGATATCCTCTCCAAATGCCCCTTTGGCCTCACAAAAGGCCTCAACATTAATATCAGAAACCGGCGTTCCCATATATTGAACCTTACCACTGATAGACAGACCTTTACGCAAAATCAAATTTCTATCCACTGCCCATTGTATTGTTGTGGGGGAAACGCCTTTGCGATCATTGCTATAATAAACTGTATCATTCATTAAATCAGTATCTTGATTGTCAGCATAAAAAGCTGGCATATAATCATTTTTATGCATGGATATGATATAATCAGTTGCAGTAGGATCAAGTCCTGTTCTACGATATACGCCATTTTGTTCTGTTTCCGCATCACCGCCGGTCTGGGTTGATTCCGACCAGATGTTTACCCACAATCCGGATGGTGCTGGATTGTCAGATGATTCTATAAATACTTTTCCCTGAATCACCATTCCTGTATCCAAAGCAAAATCAATTTCATCAACATCTCCATCTGATAAATTGACACGATTATCTTTTGATGTGGGTGATTGTCCATTATAATACACCAATGGATAGTGAACAGCAGATGCTGTTATCAAATAATCATTGACTGGTGCCAGCCCTGTAATAGCATATTGACCATTTTGATCAGTAAAACCAGAAACCACAAGACCTGTTATATCTGAACGTACTTTTATTTCTGCGCCAGGTATTGGTGAATCAAAAATATCGGTAACCTTTCCAGACAATGTACATTGAGTTTTAAGATGAAAATCAATACCAGTAGCCCCTGTTTGAACATGTTCAGCAAGCAGTTTATCGTTGACATTTGGATAAGCCTGATAGGTATACCATAGTTTTGATGTCGTATGATCTTGTTGATTATTTACGATAGAATGAACCGCAACAATATATCCCATTGTTAAGGGATCAGTATCTGAAATTTCAGGTAAAGCTGTAATGGTATAGCCGCCATCTAATCCAGTAAATGCACCATTACCTGTATTCAATGTTTCTGAAAATGCATAGACCCATATTCCTTCAGCAGCTTTATTCTCAGATGTGTACACATGTCCCTGGATGCTACCTCGTTTATTCGTTGCATGATCAACTATAATATCAATGTGTTGCAAACAAGGCGTTTTAGGTTCAACAAGTGTGGCGGCATCCCAGTTATAAACACTGAACAATGGAATATCTTGACCAGGCAATTTGTTTTCAGGAAGTGCAAAGTATATTTCAGAATTTTGTTCATCATGCCATAAAGAAACACGATAATCATTTGATGCTTTTAATCCTGTCAATGTGTATACACCATTCTGATCAGTGGTTGAAATCAATCCAAAACTCAGTTCTTCTGAGTAGCCACTGACTTCAATACCAATTTCAGGTACGCCATTGTTACTGATTTTTCCGCTGATCCCCAGTGATGAAACTTTTTCAAGCATCAGATTAATGTCTGTTTGATCACTATCAAGCGTTGAGATCAGACTGGCGTTTTCTTCATGTGTTTGCTCCTTATAATATTGCATGTAATAATCATTGGTTGTTATTGGTGGCCATACACCAAGGATCAGATCTGATGCTGCTGGGATTTGCTGAAATGTTGTCAGACATGTTAAAGCTGTTGGTTCACACACAAAGGAATAATATCCATTGCCATCTGTATAGGTTTCACCTACTTTCAAATGGGTCTGACGTTGAATGATTTCCACCTGATATCCGGAAAGCCCTTTACCAGTATCTGATGCTGTTACTCGCCCTGAAATATTTCTTCCTTTGACTTTGATATAATCCTTTTTAAGTACAGTTAATTGTGTCCCCAAACCATAAATAATTAGTTTTACTGAATAAATTCCTGGTGATGTATAGGTATGTGTGGGATTTAGATGTGTTGATGTTTCATTATCGCCAAAATTCCATTGCACGCCTGTTACTTCATTGGAAATTTGTGCAGTAAATGTGACTGGAAGTGGAAATGATCCTGACGCTGGAAAAGCAGTAAAGTCGGCCTGTAAAACACTGGTCACAATTAAATCATTTTTCACTGATATATCCTGTCCACCAGGCCCGCTGACTGCAAGACTGACTGTGTATTTTCCAGGTGAGACATATGTATGTTGTGGATCTTTTAAAACACTGGTTGAGCCATCTCCAAAGTTCCAGGTTCTTGATGTTATAAGATTTTGAGATTGATCTTTGAATGATACCTCAAGAGGCGGGCTGCCTTCAACAGGTGATGCCTCAAAATCAGCAATGGGTGATGGAATGGCTTCAAAAAATGCTTGAATCATATGTTCTGCATTGACATTATTGAACGTATATTGAGATGTTGCTGCAACATAGACACCATCAACGTTAAGATAATCAATGTCATAGCCAGTATTGGCCTGAATTGAAAATGTTTGTGATTTTCCATCCTGAACCATAACGTCTCCTGAGGGTATTATGGTTCCTCCTGTGGCAGCTTGAGTTGTGATCGTATAATAGACAGGTTCTCTAAAAACTGCTGTAATGGTGTGATCTTCGATTATATTCCAAAAGCTATACATGGTACGTGCGCTGATGATAGCACCATCAACAATTAAATAATCAATCAGATATCCTGTATCAGGTTGTATGGTAAAAAATACATAGGGGGTATTTGTACTTACTTCAACAATACCCGATGGTTGAATTTTTCCATTTCCAATGGTTGTCGCCACAATCTGATATTTTCTTACGATAATAGAAAATGTTCTTTCAATAGATTCCCCGGAATCATCCATTATATTGAGCTTAATCAACGTTTCTCCTGATTGTGATGAAGCCGGTTTGAATGTCATGGTTACTGGCATTTCAGAAGAAGTCATTTCCACAACAGCTTGTTGACTATCAATTTTTTGAGCACCTTCAAAAGTAATATCCCGATAAGGCATCAGCATTGGATTTGATGACGTTACTGTGATAATAATTTGATTGGAATCAATATCTTTTACATTAAACGATTGTTTGATGCTTGCCCCTTCATATATTTCATGATCCGGTAATTCGGGCATTTCCGGTAAGTCATTCACAGGAGTAATCTCTATCGTCACCTCAGCCTGTTCACTGGTCAACTGATGATCAGAAACATTGAATGTAAATGTATCAAGCCCCCAAACATTTGCATATGGTTGATACAGAAAATCACCGGTGGAACTGTTGGTGATGGTCAACCATCCATGTTCAGGTTGAGTCAATAGATTGATAGTAATGGGATCATTTTCACTATCAATGGCCTGAATTCGTCCTGATACCTGTGAATCTTCCAATACCGAAATGTTTGTATTTATAGCAGTTGGAGCATCATTAACAGGCGTCACCACTATCTGAAATGCTTGTGTTGCTGTCTTGCCATTGGATAATGCAGATACAACAATCGTAGCTGAGCCATTTTGATTCTTTGCGTAAGAGAGTTTAAGGGTATCGTTTGTTATTGATGTTGCCACCAGTGATGAATTGGTATTGCTTTGAATGGTTTTAATGATGAGCACATGATCGACATCCACAAAAGCTGTTGACAAATCAATAAACGTATCATCTGCATCTTCATAAACAGTGACATCATTGAGAACAGTTCCAACCTCAGGCGGATCATCAATGGCATTCACAGTTACGAACATTTGATCAATCACTGTAAGGCCATTGGATTGAGCCTGAATGGAGATTGATGCTGAACCATTTTGATCAGGCAATAAATGTATGTCAAGCTGATTGTTATGAATTGACGCATCAATCAAAGTGGTATTGGTATTTTCCACGACTGAATAAATGATGGCATTATTGTCATTATCAACATCATTAAAGACCTGAGTTAAGGATATGGTCATATCAATGGCATCTTCATCAACAAAAACATCTTCCATCGGTTTGATAATTTCAGGTGGGCTATCTTGTGGCAAGACTGTAATCATCATATCATCATCAATGTATTGACCCTTGGATATGCCTCGAATGGTAATCATTGCACTACCATTCATGTCTGGTTGATAAACGATCATCAGATTGTTATTGGAGATGGTTGCTTGAATGAGTTGTTCATTAGAATTATGCTCAACTATTTTATCAATGCCTGCATCGTCATCATCAGGATCGGTAAAAACCAATGTCAGTGGGATTATTGATGCTGGTGCATTTTCAGTCACAGTGATATCTTCAATCGGGTTGGCAAGAACAGGCGCCAAATCAGATGAATTAATGATCACATTAAAAGCATCAGTCACTGTTAATCCATTGGATATCGCTTGAATGGTTATTTCGACAATACCTTCTACACCTATAGTGTGGGTGAGAAGCATATTATGGGCATCAATGGTGGCATTGATCATTGATGGATTGGTATTGTTTTGGACCACCATAACAATGGCCGAATCGTCATTATCCAAATCTTTAAATACACCGGTGAGTCCGACAAGCATGCTTTCAGCAGTGGCATCCATTGCCAGATCATTCAAAGGAGTGGCAACGACTGGCGGATCATCAACAGCATCCACCATTACCATTAATACGTAATCGACAAATAGATCATTGGATGTGCCACGAATGGTAATCTGTGCATTTCCAAATTGATCCGGTAAATAATGCAATGTTAATGTTTTATTGACAAGATGTGTTGAAATTAAGTCAGGTCGTGTATTTTGAGTGATCGTAACATGAATTTGCATATCATCATTATCAGGATCGGCAAATAATTGAGTTAAAGCAATAGATGCGTCAGAACTATCTTCAATTGTTGAAATAGCATCAATTGGATTTTGTACAACTGGTGGATCATCCACTGGATTGACAGTAATCAGAATTGATTCGTCAATGAATTTTCCACCTGACGTTGCTCTGATCACTACTGATGAAGTTCCACTCATGTCTGACGCATAGGATAAGGTCAATTGATTTCCACTGATAGCTGCCATAACCAATGATTCATTGGAATTGCTTACAAGAGATTTCTTAATAGCCTGATCATCATTATCAGGATCAGTAAACACTGTTGAAAGGTCAATGATTGAGGGTGATGAATCTTCAAAAACAACCATATCATTAATGGGATTTGCGACTTCTGGCCCAACATCGGTTCGGCTGACAAAAACAGTAAATGTGTCATCAATATATTTACTATTAGCTGTTGCCCGAATGGTTATGTCTGCCTGCCCATCTTGATCAGTTGCAAATGAAAGTATCAGATCATTTCCTTGCAATGTTGCAGTTAATAGATTTGAATTCGAGTTATCATGAACCACTAAAGAGATGGGATCATTGTCAGGATCAATGAATGTATGGGTTAGCGGAATAACAATATTGGATGCATTAACATCAGCAGCAATATCTGCAATGGGCTGAACAAGTTCTGGTGGAGCATCTGTTGAAATAACTGTTATCATGAATGTATCTTCTTCGAACAAGCCATTGGATGTTCCTCTGATTGTAATCATGGATATGCCGCTCATGTGAGATTGATAGTTCAATGTCAATAAATTATCAGTAATGGTGGCTAAAACTAAAGTGTTATTGGTATTGCTTTCAATTGTTATGATAATCAAATCATTGTCAACATCGGTAAAGACATCAGTTAATGAAATAATTGTATTGTCAGCATTTTCATAAACAACAATATCTTCAATTTCATTAATTAGTTGCGGTGCATCATCCATTGATAAGACATTCACATTGAATGATTCAGTGATGGTCATGCCATTTGAATTTGCAAGAACAACAATTTCCGATGAACCATGTTGATCAGTCTGATAGGATAATGTCAGTAGACTATTGGTAATGGTTGCATTTACAAGTGATTCATTACTGTTGTTTTGAATGGTAATTTGAATTCCTTCATTATCATTATCTTTGTCTGTAAATACACCTGACAAATCAACAGTGTCATCCATATCATCTTCATTGGCAGTGATATCAGCAATCGGTGTTAACACTGTCGGTGGATCATCAATGGGATTGACTGTAACAGTAAATTGATCAACAATGGTTAATCCATTGGATGTTGCCATGATTGAAATATCGGCGATGCCATGTTGGTCTGACACATAGGTGAGCGTTAACACATTTTCGCTGATACTCACAGAAACAACTGATTCATTGGTATTGCTTAATAATGTTTTGGTAATGGCTGTATTATCGTTGTCTTTGTCTGTAAACACATTGGCCAGATGAATAACTTTCATAGGATCATCTTCGTTAACTTCGATATCAGCAATAGGTTCGGATACTTCCGGAGAATCATCGATTTCACTGACAGTTACCATAAATTGATCAACAGTCGTCAGTCCATTGGAATTGGCAATGATTGTTATGTCAGCAATGCCATGCTGGTCTGGCTGATATGACAGATGTATTATATTGGTGTTGATACTTGCAGTAACAAGAGATTCGTTATTATTGATTAATGTTTTAATGATGGCATTATTATCATTATCTTTGTCTGTAAATACGCCAGACAAATCAACAGTGTCATCCATATCATCTTCATTGGCAGTGATATCAGCAAGAGGAGTAACCACAGTCGGTGGATCATCAACAGAATTGACTGTGACAGTAAATTGATCAACAATGGTTAATCCATTAGATGTTGCCATGACTGAAATATCGGCAATACCATGTTGGTCTGGCTGGTAAACCAGGCTGATCTCATTACCGATGATCGTTGCTTGAACCAGAGAAGTGTTTGTATTTCCGGCAATTGTCGTAATAATGGAACTGTCATCAGTATCTTTATCAGTAAAAACATTGGTGAGCGAGATGATCGTATTCGATGAATCTTCATTCACTGAAATATTATCGATTGGGATCATCACTTCGGGTAAATCATCCACTGCATTTACTGTGACAGAGAATGAATCAGTCACTGTTTTACCATTTGACGTTGCTAAAATGCTAATGTCACAGGCTCCGCTTTGATTTTCGGCATAACTGAGTGTCAACGTATTTAAACGAATTGATGCAACTACCAATGAAGAATTACTATTGGATTGAATGGTTTTGACAATCGCATTATCATCATTATCAACATCTGTGAAGATATCACTCAAATCAATCACTGTATCAGCAGCATCTTCGTCAATCACAAGATTTTGAATTGAATACACAACTTCTGGTGGATCATCTTCTGCACTAACATCAACTGTAAAAACATCCACAACAGTTAATCCATTGGAATCAGCCATGATAGAGACAATGGCGGTACCACTTTCTTCATTATTTAAAGAAATGTTTAACATGTTATCAGTAATACTTACATTTAATAAATCTTCATTTGTGTTTTGGTAGATTGTTTTGATAATGGCGTCATTGTTACTATCAATATCAGCAAATACGTTGGTTAATGGAATGATCATTTCTGAAGCATCTTCAATGAGCGAAAGGTCTTCAATTTTTGAAATAACATATGGAGGGTCATCAATTGGATTCACAGTGACAGTAAACGTATCATTAATGGATTTGCCATTGGATAAGGCTTCTATGGTAATTGTGGATGATCCACTATTATTGGCAGAATAAGACAGTATAAGAGAATTATCATTGATCGTAGCTGATACAAGGGATTCATTTGTATTGTTTCCTATTGTTTTTGTAATACTTTCAATATCATTATCTTTATCAGTAAAAACAGAAGACAAATCAATGATTGTTTCTAATTCATCTTCATTAACAACCACATCATTTATCGGGATGGAGACTTCAGGGAGATCATCAACCGCATTAACTGTAATTAAAAAATGATCTGAAACAGTCAAACCATTGGATTCTCCTTGAACTGTAATGACAGTACTTCCATTTTGATCTGGTTGAAAATCCAGAATTAAGTTATTTGAGTTGATTGATGCATGTACTAATGATGGATTGGTATTGGTTATAATCGTTTTGACAATATTTTCATCAACATTATCTCTGTCAGTAAATACATTGGAGAGATCAATGGTATAATGATCATTGTCTTCGTCAACAGTCACATCTGTAATTTCATTGGCAACATCAGGATTGTCATCAATGGGATTTACAGTGATGGTAAACATTTCAATTACAGTCAGTCCATTGGAACTTGCCTGAATGCTCAGGTTTGCTATGCCATTCTGATCAGTCAGATAACTGAGTGTCAGATTATTGTTTGAAAGATTTGTCGTTACAAGTGTTTGATTATCATTACTTTGTAATTGAATAACAATGGAAGCATCATCATTGTCACGATCAGTAAAAACAGATGACAGATCAATAATCGTATCAGAAGCATCTTCATCAACCACAACATTACTGATAGGTGTCAAAATTTCTGGTTGATCATCCACCGGATTAACAGTGACAGTAAAGGTATCAAGAACTTCTATCTCATTGGATGTAGCGGAAACAGTAATAGTTGCTGAACCACTTTGATCAGGAAGATAAGTCAATGTGAGCGTATCGCCAGACAGATTGGTTTGTATCAGGTCTGTATTGTTATTTTGAATCGTCTTGATCATGGCGGCATTGTCATTATCAATATCATTAAACACAGAGGATAAATCAATCATAACCTCTTGAGCATCTTCATTTGCCACAATATCATCAATAGGAGTTGCAATTTCAGGAGGATCATCCACTGGTGTGATATGTATGGTAAATGTTTCTACAACTGTTTTTCCATTGGACTCGGCTGTTATGGAAATATCTGCGGTTCCACTTTGGTTATCAAGATAATCCAATGTTAAAATATTGTTGGAGATATCTGTACTGACAATTGTTGAATTGGTATTTGAGGTCACTGACTTGATAATCGCACTATCATCGTTATCAATATCTGAAAATACAGTTGATAAATCTATGGTTTGATTGGCATCATCTTCATTAGCTGAAATATCACTGATTGAATAATTCACTTTAGGCGGATCATCAACAGCAGTCACAGTCAGGTCAAAAATCGTACTGTCAGATAAATAACCATCGAAAACAGTAATAGTAATTGTTGCCATACCATTTAAATTTTCAGATGGAGTGATAGTAAGGCTTCTGTTTTGTTCTGAACCACCAAAAATAATGTTTTCAACAGGAATCAGTCCTATATCAGAGGATTCTGCTGAAAGCTCCAGACTGTTGGCAGTTGTTTCAATATCTGAAATTGTAAAATGGATTGCATTTGTTGAAACATCTTCATCGATGGACTGACTGGCAATAGGCTCAATCGTTGGTGAATCATTAACAGCCAATACTTCTACTGTAAAACTTTGGGTGTCAAAAAGACCTGAAGCATCTGTTGCTGTAATTTCAATTGTTGAAGTACCATTTTTATTGGTCACCGGGTAAAGATTCATATTGTATGAATTGTTATTGCAGGCAACAGCAATATTATTGTCAGGGAGCATTGTCGTATTGGAAGATGTGACATCAATGACCAACTCACATGGATCTGATTCAATATCATTTGCTGTAAAAGAAACTGATATGATTTCATCTTCATTGCCACTGACTGATGCAATATTTGAAATGGATGGAGGCTGATTCACCTGAACAACAAAACCGCCATTTTTACTTCGAACCATTGTTTCATTTTGTTTGGCAGTTACAAAGGTGAGAGAAGACGATTCACCCGATCCTCCAATCACATCAAAATTCAGATAAGCAATAATGCCATCACCATTGTAAACAGTTGTATTGGCAGCATAACAAATAATTATTTGACCACTGTTTTGGAGATTATGAACAATGATGTAATCATTTTCCAAAACAGTACCAGTGAGCGTTACTCCTGTGGCTTGCAAGATATCAGATTGATAATTGATGGTTGCTTCCAATCCATAAATCAACGTATTTTCCGGATTATTCAAAGTCAGTGGAATTGATAAGCTACTTCCAGGAAGCGCTTCTGAATTTTCAGGAAGTTCAAATACAGGAATGGATCGAAATACAAATGATGTTGACACAGGATTATTGTTGGCATCATCCACATAAACAGTGATGGTTGTCGTTCCTGCCTGATTATTGGCTGGAGTAATTGTCAATGTCCAGTTAGAGCCTGATCCTGAAATTAAAAGATTCTCATTTGGGACAATACTTTCATCTGAAGAATCAGCCGAAACGATCAATGTATCATTTTCAGGATCAGTGATATTCAATGTAATCATATGTTGCCCAATGGCACTTTGATCGTCAATGGGTTGAATGATTGGGGGCTCATTCCCACTGGAACTTGATAAAACCTGAATATCATCCCAATATGTATTGATCCCTGGACTAAAATTATACAATTCAATATAATTTATTTTTGAACATGAATCCCTGAAACTACAGACAGATTGAATTAAATTGCTGTCAACATAGTAATCAAATGTATGACTGATCCAGTCGAAATGTTTAAATTCAATATGGTACCATTGATTGGAATTATAAGTAACAGAGGAGTTGGACGGGTAGAGTTCAAATGTGCCATCAGAGTTGGCATAAAAATAAATGACCCACCCGCACGAACTATCTTTCAAAATAAAATAGCCATCTGAAGCACTTGTACTGCCAGGTTTCACATAAAAACTCACATAGCCCGGCTGAAAATCTGGAATTGTGGCATGAATACCATCACTATGCGAACTTGATGAGCTATCATATAAATGAAAACTACGAGTTCCCTCTGCACTTGTATTTGTTGTAATTTCGACAATATCTGAACCATCAATGCCCCAGTTACTTAAGTTTCCACTTTCAAAATTATCAGAAAAATCAGCTAAAGCCGGAGTATATAAAAACATCATCACAATTGCCAGGATCCAAAAAAGATCAAGCCATCGCATCTGTTTGATCATTGATTGAAAGCCTGTAAAAATTTTATCCAAACGTATATTTATCATCATGTGTCACCTCCTGACACTTTATTCACAAATTAAAAAAAAATTATTAAAGGGCAAAATATATGCCATTAATATTTTCTATAAAAATTAAAGATGTTATTCATTTATGCAAAAAACGATACATCATTTAGAGTCAAATGAACGAATAATAAGAAAATCAAGTGTTTTTATAGAACGATTGACTTGAAAATGCAAACAAATTTTAATTCACAATTGTAAATCTGTTAAAATGATATGTAAATTTGCAAAAAAAATAACAGGCTGAAATTAAAGGAATTAATTTTTTTTCGGTGGCGTATGAGTGATGATACTTTACAGTTATTGTACTAAATTATGTAAAAATTGGATCGTTTGTCACATGAATGAAATATAAGCATGTTCATAAAAAAGAAACTATGATTTCTTATCGGATATCGGGTAGGTCTATAAGTGTATACATTTTTTTTCTTAGCCCTGAAAGGGCGGCAACATACCAGCCCAGGGCAACGC
>Ga0272440_1002620_pt1 | contig 13875 bp, 12 predicted proteins | sample SSMMMBAug17_FD_192440 | JGI IMG/M metagenome (GOLD analysis project Ga0272440, IMG submission 192440) | Marine sediment archaeal communities from Little Sippewissett salt marsh, Falmouth, MA, United States - SSM-MMB-Aug17 | ecosystem: Environmental > Aquatic > Marine > Wetlands > Sediment ...
TTTTACTTTGCCATCACTCATCCCTGTTTTTTGAATTATTGTTTGATGAATTATTTGCGCGGCTAGTTTGCTTTCTGAGACATGATTCCCTTGTATTCTATCCCACACAATCAATTCATGATTGTTTATTTTTGAAGATTCATGAATTAGGGATGACGAGTCATGATTGCTATCCCAATAAAAAGTGCTAATACCATTCTTATTATGATGAAAACGACTGCTTAGATGGATGCTAATAAACAAATCAGCGTTTAAATGATTCGCTAAACCGATTCGTTCCATTGGGTCTAAATAAATATCCTGATTTCGTGTTAATTGGACTATATATTGATTTCTCAGTAATTCTTGAATTTGTAACCCAATATCTAATGTAATATGTTTTTCATATGCCTGTTCTGACTTGATGCCTGAATCCATCCCACCATGCCCAGGATCAATAACAATCACAAGATCATGATTTGCACTGACCTCTGTCCATATAAACAGACTAAAAATGACGACTCTAAAATATTTGGATAATCGTATGCTTTGATATGTCATTGTTTGATTCTTAAAAAAGGATAATCAATTAATAATTGGTCTATTTGCTTGACACATAAATCTTTTAATATTATCTTATGTGTTTTAATAATTTTTATGTGTCTCACTTATTGAATGAAAAGTCAAGCATCGCAGCCGAAATAAGAGACGAAAGATTGAATCGCGAGAGTGGCGGAATTGGTAGACGCACTGGACTTAGGATCCAGCTCCGGCAACGGAATGGGAGTTCAAGTCTCCCCTCTCGCATTTTTGTCCTCTTACCTTAATTTTTTAATAATCGATAGTCATTTAAAACCTATAGACTTCAAAAAATGATTTTGGTAAGGCCGCACAAGATAATATAGGCATCCAACTTTAATTATCCTAACTTTTTGATAAAATGACATTCCCAATGTTCGCTTGATGTGAGAACCAAGAATGATAAATTTATCAAAATTCTTTTTGAATTCAACAAGAGCAGACAATTTATGACTCTAATTCAAATATTAGGCGATTGAAGTTGAAATATAATTATTGGGTTTCAACGAGTTTAAAAACATGATTACATACATGAAATGTTGAACTATAGATTTTAAAATAAAGATTTTGGCAAGGCAGCGTTTGAAAATTGTACTAAACTCAATCGACAAAGGTAATCCAATATTTTTATTATAAAGTCTATCGTCAAATCATTTTTGAACTCAGAGAAAAGTTTAACGTTATTTTTTATACTAATATACACGTTCTGGTAAACGTTTTCAGTATTGGAACTATGAGATCTATCCCTCATTATCATTACCTTTTTATATGTTTGAATGAACGTGTTCATAAGGGAAAAACATATGCAAATTCAGGTAAAAGATATTTCGAACGTTAAAAAACAAATTGACGTTGAGATACCCACAGAAACAATAAAAGAAGAGTTTGACAAAGGCTTTCGCGAGCTCAATAAAACATCAAAAGTCAAAGGATTTCGACCTGGCAAAGTGCCACGTTCTGTATTAAATCGAATGTTTGGAAAAAGTGTTGCAGAAAACATCCGTTCTAAGTTAGTTTCAGATGCTTATGAAAAAGCGATGAATGATCATGACTTAAAAATTATTGGCGAACCTCAGTTAAATATTCCCGAATTAAAAGAAAATGAAGCTTATATATTTAATATTGTTGTTGAAGTGAACCCAACAATCGATTTTGTTGATTTTAAAAATTTAGAATTAACAAAACCCTTTTATAAAATTGGTGAAAAAGAAATTACATATCACTTATCATTACATCAAAAACAACTTGCTACATCCGAATCTATTGAGGAAGACAGATCTGCTCAGACAGGTGATATTGTTGTGATTGATTATGAAGGATTTAATAAAGGTCAACCCTTTGAAGAAACACCTAAAATTGAAGGATTCTCAATTGAACTGGGAAAAATGAATCTCTTCCCTGAATTTGATACAGCAATAGAAGGCATGAAAAAAAGTGAATCAAAAGAAATCACTGTCCATTTTCCAGAACATTATAGAAATCAAAAATTAGCTAATATGGATATCTCATTTCAAGTTGTTGTAATTGATATTCGAAAACAAATACTCCCTGAAATAAATGATGAATTTGCTCAAAAATTAGGTCGATTTAATACTCTTGATGAACTCAAACAAACAATTCAAAAGAGTCTACAAAATGAATATGACCGACGTGCAGATCAAGAAGTTAAAGAACAAGTATTTTCAAAGCTACTTGAAAAAATTGATTTTGAAGTGCCTGAAGCCTGGCATAAATATCAACTGAACAATTTAATGAATGAAGCACGTCAAGCATTAAATATTCGGAATATGACATTGGAAGATGCGGGCTACACCGAAGAAAGTCTGGCTGAAGAATATAAAGACCTTGCGGAAAAACAGGCAAAACGACAATTATTACTCCTTAAGATTATTGAACAAGAAAATTTGATCCTCGAACAAGAAGAAGTTGATGCAGAATATGAGAAAATTGCACAAGCTGGGGGACAACCGGTTGAATCTATCAAAAAATTCTATGACCAAAAAGAAAATGAAAATCATTTGGAATCCTTAAGACTATCATTATTAGAACGAAAAGCCATGCAAATGATGTTAGATGCCAATACTATTAATGAAGTTGAATACAGTACAGAACAATAACTCCAAAAATGAACCATTAAAGAATCATTACAAGAAAGGAAAAAAAAATGCCATTAATACCAATGGTAATCGAACAAAGTAGTAAAGGCGAACGTGCATACGATATTTATTCAAGGCTATTAAAAGATCGCATTATCTTTTTAGGAACTGCAATAAACGATGAAATCGCTAATCTACTGATCGCTCAACTACTATTTTTAGAATCAGAAGATCCCGATAAAGATATTAATTTTTATATTAATTCACCCGGTGGCGTTGTAACAGCAGGCATGGCTGTTTATGATACCATGCAATATATTAAATCGGATGTTGCAACTGTTTGTATTGGTCAGGCTGCAAGTATGGGCGCAGTTTTATTGGCAGCAGGTTCAAGCGGAAAACGCTATGCCCTCCCCAATGCAAGAATTCTTATTCATCAACCCATGGGAGGCTTTCAAGGCCAAGCCTCTGATATTGAAATTCAAGCCAGAGAGATATTGCGCTTAAAGGAAAAATTAAATCAAATCCTGTCTTCTCATACAGGACAAGATATCGAAATTATACAAAAAGATACTGATCGTGACTATTTTATGAGTAGCGTAGAAGCCAAAAATTATGGTGTAATTGACCATGTCATTACCAATCGTAAAGACCTGGATGAGTTAGAAGAATCATCATCTTAATATAATTATGTGAAGATGATAGCATAAGATGTTAGCAATATTTCAAATGAGAGACGGTGATTTTCAAAAATTAAAACGCCAAAAGTAATCCAGATGCCGGTAACAATCTCGTAAAGCAAGTCATGCCTTGTCTCTACAAACTTGAATCCGGCAATTTGATTTTTAACTATTATAATCCAACTTTGGTTTTTCATGGCACAATCATTGCCCTGCATGAAAAACCTGAATTTTTGACTTTAAACAAGTCAAAAATCAGAATTTTCATACAGGGCAATGATTGTGCCATGAAAAACCAAAGTTGGATGCATATAATATATTCTTTTTCAGAAATCACCTAAGCTATAGCTTTTAGATAAAGATTTTTTTGCAATACGATGAAGCCCAACGCAGTCCAAAGTACATCGATGAAGCGCCAACGCAGTCTAAATTTTTTCTTTAAGTCTATATAAGAAAACCATCCAAAATTCGCCGATTAGAACGCGATGAGAGGATAAAGTCGTATGGCCAAACGAAAAGATAATAAAAAAGATGAAGATATGATTTATTGTTCTTTTTGCGGAAAAGATCAGAATGCAGTCAAAAAATTAATAGCTGGGCCTGATGTTTATATTTGTGATGAGTGTATAGTTCTGTGCCAAGATATTATCGAAGATGATGATGTCAAAGATGCCAAAAATTTAGTTATGAATCCTAAAAATATTAAAGCCATGCTGGATGAATATATTATTGAACAAGAACTGGCTAAAAAAATTCTATCTGTTGCGGTTTATAATCATTATAAACGTTTAGATGCCCCTGTTGCAAATCGAAAAGATAAAGTCGAAATTCAAAAAAGTAATATTTTGCTCATTGGGCCAACTGGGACTGGAAAAACATTGTTAGCTCAAACACTTGCTCGATTTTTGGATGTACCATTTACCATTGCAGACGCAACAACATTAACAGAAGCTGGCTACGTTGGTGAAGACGTTGAAACCATTATTCTAACCTTGCTTCAAAATGCAGATTATGATGTAAAAAAAGCAGAACGTGGCATAGTTTATATTGATGAAATTGATAAAATTACGCGAAAGTCAGACAATCCATCTATTACTCGCGATGTCTCTGGTGAAGGCGTACAACAAGCCTTACTCAAAGTGATTGAAGGGTCTATGGCTAGTGTCCCACCAAAAGGGGGGAGAAAACATCCTCAACAAGAATTTGTTAAAATAAATACCACCAACATTCTTTTTATTTGTGGTGGAAGCTTTGAGGGATTGGATAAGATTATTCAAAGACGACTTGGCCCCAAAGTGATGGGCTTTGGTGCAAGTATTGTTAGTAAAGATGATAAAGACCTTAATGAGTTAATTTTACAAGTTGAACCTGAGGATTTATTAAAGTTTGGATTAATACCTGAATTTATTGGTCGATTGCCAGTCATTGCACCCCTTGCTGATTTAAATGAAAAGGCTTTAATTCGAATTCTTACTGAAACCAAAAATGCACTGGTCAAACAATATAAAGAATTATTTGCAATGGAAGGGGTTAATCTTCGTTTCACAGATAACGCACTGGCTGCAATAGCCAAAGAATCCATAAAAAGAAAATCTGGCGCACGTGGATTAAGAGCCGTGATGGAAAATATACTATTAGACTTAATGTATGAAATCCCTTCCATGGATAGTATTCAAGAATGCGTGATAAATGAAGCGGTCGTTTTAGAAGATGAACGCCCTTTACTTGTTTATCATAATACACAAAAGCAGGCTTAGTCATGTTTAAACCTATATTTAAAAAAAATACCGATGAATCAACTCCCCGATTAATTCTTCCAGTAATACCTTTAAGAGATATTGTTGTGTTTCCTTTTATGATCGTACCTTTATTTGTTGGACGCACACGCTCAGTAACAGCGCTTGCTGCTGCTATGAATCAGGGAAAAAATATTTTTTTAGTATCACAAAAAAAGGTGAATATTGAAGAACCAAAAGAATCAGATCTTTATCATATTGGTACCATTGGAAAAATTCTACAATTATTAAAATTACCTGATGGTACAGTCAAAGCAATGATTCAAGGACAACAACGCGCTCGTGTTGTCCAATTTATACCTTCTGAGGAATTCACAAAAAGCGAACTTGATCCTATAAATAACGAAATCGAACAGCCTACACCAGAATTGCTGGCTTTATGTAAAACTATCATAGAAATGGTTCATAAATACGCTAAAATCAATAAATCTATCCCCCCAGAACTAATTAAAATGATAGCTGATATTAAGGACCCCAACCAGTTAGCTGACACCATATCAGGTCAATTTGCATTTAAACATGAAGAAAAACAAAAAATATTAGAAACCATTGGTGTGATTGACCGACTTAAAATCGTACTTGAACAATTAAAAGCTGCAGTTGAAATATTTGAGGTTGAGAAAAAAATCAAAGGTCGTATCAAAGATCAAATGGATAAAACCCAGAGAAACTATTATTTAAATGAACAAATTAGAGCAATTCGTAAAGAAATGGGGGCAGAGGAAGACCCACAAGAAGATATAAAAGATTTAGAACTACGACTAAAACGCAAAAGAATGACAAAAGAAGCAAATAATAAAGCCCGCCAAGAATTTAAAAAATTAAAAATGATGGCACCTATGTCGCCCGAAGCGACTGTTGTCAGAAACTATATTGAATGGTTTATTGAATTACCCTGGTTTAATTACTCCAAAGTCAATATCAATATTGACCAGGCTGAAACTATTTTGAATGAAGATCATTATGGATTAGAAAAACCAAAAGAACGTATTTTAGAATTTTTAGCGGTTCAATCATTGGTCAAAAAACAACGTGGCCCAATTTTATGTCTTGTGGGCCCCCCCGGTGTAGGTAAAACATCCCTTGCCAAATCAGTTGCACGGGCTACAGGTCGTGAATTTGTACGTTTATCTCTTGGAGGGGTCCGCGATGAAGCTGAAATCCGCGGACATCGAAGAACATATATTGGTGCAATGCCTGGGAAAATTATTCAATCGCTTAAAAAAGTTAAAGTAAATAATCCTGTTTTTTGTTTAGATGAAGTAGATAAAATGAGTATGGATTTTAGAGGTGACCCGTCCTCTGCATTATTAGAAGTCCTCGACCCTGAACAAAACAATACATTCAATGATCATTACTTAGATGTAGATTATGATCTATCAAAAATAATGTTTATCACAACAGCAAATACTTTGCCTGATATACCTTTACCATTGCAAGATCGTATGGAAATCATCAGATTAGCTGGCTATACAGAACTTGAAAAGCAGCAAATTGCAATGCAATTCCTAATCCCAAAACAAGCTGAACAGAATGGTCTGGATCCTGAAAAAATAAAATTCGATGATGAAACACTCCTTAATATTATACGATTTTACACCAAAGAGGCTGGTGTTAGAAATCTTGAACGTGAAATTGCCTCAGTCTGTCGGAAAATTGCAAGAGCATTTGTTCAAAAGAAAAATGAAGGTGTGACTGAACAGGAAATTTCCACTGTTTATCCATCAGACCTTCAAAAATACTTAGGCCCACCTAAATATAGACACGGCCAAACCGATGCTACTAACGAAATCGGTTTATCAAATGGCCTAGCATGGACACAAGTGGGGGGTGAAATGCTCACAGTTGAAACTGTCGTGATGCCTGGAAGAGGCCAACTTATGATTACTGGCAAACTGGGCGATGTGATGAAAGAATCTGCACAGGCAGCAATGAGTTATGTGCGCTCTCGCAGTAATGCGCTGGGCTTGGATGAAAAGTTCTATAGAAAATATGATATTCATATTCATGTTCCTGAAGGTGCAATCCCAAAAGATGGGCCCTCAGCCGGAATTACAATGTGTACGTCAATTATTTCTGCGTTAACTGGTAAACCTGTATTTCATTATGTTGCCATGACTGGTGAAATAACATTAAGAGGCCGTGTGCTACCTATTGGTGGCCTCAAAGAAAAAATTTTGGCTGCTCACCGCGCTGAAATCACCCATGTGATTATTCCAAAAGATAATGAAAAGGATTTAAAAGATATTCCAGATATCATTTTAAAACAAATTACTATCATTTTGGTAGAACATATGGATGATGTTCTTAAGCATGCGTTATTAAAAAAAGAGGATATTGAATCATTTAATGCTGAAAAAAAAGAAGTTGCCCCACCCGCTTCAGATGTGAATGGGCAAAATCATTCACCTACAACGAATGAAAAAAATAATAATTCCTCTGTTATTATTGATTGTACCCAAACGGAAAATTTTGATAAATAATACAGCTTTTAAGAAAAAAATTTGGGTTAGACCTTGATGAATGATTATAGAATATTGCTTTATTTGTAATACGATAAAAAATCACTCATCAAGATCTGACCCCAAAATCTGTTCATAAAATCTGTAGATCTTTACTGTTCTTTATTATCGTGAACTCTGGTTAGTCCAATATAATACGAACTGACACGGACAAACCAAAGTTGCTCGATCTGACTCACCAGAGAACAAAACACCCATCATCCAATTCCCAAAAATTATCGCACATATATTAAATAACATATTTAATTTAAAATAAAATTTATTTTTTTGGCATCCTGATAACAATTGATCATCCATATAATTTTTATTATTCGCATATCATTGGCATGTATTATGAATAAACTAAATACATGTCGTATTGCCCTTTGAAATGACAATGCCCACTGTGTCTTCATTAGAAAAAGGAGAATGAAATTAAATGCTTAAAACAGCCAAAAAGAAGAAGACGTTGGGTCAAATTCTGCTCGAACAAAAGTTTATCTCTGACGATCAATTAAATCAGGCGCTTCGAATTAAGGAGAAGTATCCCGATAAATTTTTAGGGCAGATTCTTATTGATGAAATGGGCATCCCACAGTCTGTGATCAATAAAGCCTTGGATTCCCATCGAAAACGAAAACCCATCGGTCAAATTCTAATAGATTTAAATTATATTTCTGCAGAACAGCTTCAAAAAGCATTACAAAAACAAAAAATCTCCCAAAAACCGCTGGGAGATACATTAATTGAGCTAGGTTTAATCACAAAAGATCATTATCTTGAAGCTTTGTCTAAACATTTTAACATGCCAACCATGTCTTTGGATGGATTTAACATATCTAAAACATTACAAAAAACACTTGGCGAAAAATTTGCACTGAAAAATAAAATTATTGTTTTAGAAAACAGCGACACAACCATTCGATTAGCCATTGCCAGACCCACAAAGGAACTATCAGACGATTTATATCGATTTTTACCGCGTTCAAAAACGATCCAATTATATCTTGCAAGAACAGATGAAATAGAATCGTTACTCAAGAATTATTATTCTTCACAAGAACAGCAAAGTCGAACAAAAAATGACGAAGTTATTGATACCAGTGATGTCATGTGGGAAACAATTGAGGAAGAAGAGGAAGAAGACGATACTTCACCGATTGAAGCAGATGGCACAGCATCTGCGGTTGCTGTTCAATACGTAAATCAAGTCATTTTAAAAGCACATCAAATTGGATCGTCAGATATTCATATTGAACCAGGTACAGAAAAGCGTCCTGCCTCTGTTCGTATGAGAGTGGATGGTGCTTGCCGCCATATTTTAGATATTCCAGCAAAAGATATTCGGGCAGTGATTTCAAGAATTAAAATTATGTCTGGAATGAATATTGCCGAACGTCGCAAACCGCAAGATGGCAAGGCAAAACTAAAATTTAAGGGGAAAAAACTTGAACTTCGTATTGCGACATTACCCACAGTGAATGGTGAAAGTGCAGTTATTCGATTATTAGCATCAGGTGGCGCATTACCATTAGAAAAATTAAATTTTTCTGCCTATAACTTAAATGAAACCAAACGATTAGTTGAAAAGCCACATGGTATTTATCTTGTTGTTGGACCTACAGGTTCAGGAAAAACCACAACCTTACACGGTATCCTTGATTATATTAATAAACCAGATCGTAAAATTTGGACGGCTGAAGACCCTGTTGAAATCACTCAAAATGGTTTACAACAAGTGCAAGTGAATCATAAAATTGGGATGGATTTTTCAGCGGTTATGCGCGCATTTTTACGTGCAGATCCAGATGTTATTCTCATTGGTGAAATGCGTGATTTTGAGACAGCAAATATTGCAATTGAAGCCTCATTAACCGGACACATGGTTTTTTCAACGCTTCATACAAATTCAGCCCCTGAAACCATTACACGACTGATCGATATTGGACTGGACCCTTTTAATTTTGCAGATGCGTTAAGAGGCATTCTTGCACAACGCTTGATTCGTACCCTTTGTTCAGAATGTAAAAAACCCGATTCATGTTCACCTAAAGAATTTGTAGAACTCTCAAGATTATATGGGGACGAGTTCTTTCCAGAATTAAATATCAAACAAAGTGATATTGTATTATATCGTCCTGTAGGTTGTGCAAAATGCTCTCATACAGGCTATAGAGGACGAACTGGCATTCATGAATTACTGGTAGGCTCAGAACCAGTCAAACATTTAATTGCTTCAAAACAATCGGTTGATTCTATTCGAAAACAAGGACAAAAAGATGGCATGAGAACACTTGTACAAGATGGTATCATCAAAATTATCAAAGGCCAAACTGATATCGTTCAACTTCATCGGGTAACTGCTGAAGATTAATAAATCTGAACTTTGCTTGACAAGGGGATTGTTTAAATATTGCTCCAATTAATTAATTAATTAATCAATTGATAAGGATTAATAATTTTTTACTATTACTTAAAAATTGCAATGGACATCTTTAAATTTCCGATAACCCCTTGTTATCTATAAAAATGCTTCAATGAATGAATTCACGAAAAACGTGAATTCACATTGAAACATTTTTATAGATAACAAGGGGTTACCAGAAATCTAAAGATGTCCATTGCAATTTTTGGGTATCAACTAAACATCTGTTAAGTCTGTCTTTATCATCAATTACGTTCTATCTACATTTCAATTGATACGATATCCAGCTCATTTCCTGAAATCATAGTCACATCTGAACTTTTACAAAAATTACAAATAAATATAGGTTCTGTTAACACTTGATTTTTTTGGCATGCTTTACATTGAATCACAACAGGTTGCTCAGTAATATGAAGTTCTTCATTTTCAATCACTGTATCTTTCACTGCAATTTGAAAACAAAACCTTAAACTGTCTGGTATCACAGCAGAAAATTTACCAATTGAAAGATTTACAGACTTGACAGGCTGATCCTTCATATCGTTTGGAATTGAAGCCTTCACAATATCAATAATCTGAAGCGCTATTCCCATTTCATGCATAGTATGATCCTTTTTTTATTGGCTGTTTTTGGATGTTACGATTTTTATAATAGATAACCCTATTAATAAAATGGCGCACCCCACTTTTATCCAAACTGACAGATCTGAAGATGATTGCCCCACGTGTGCTGATGGTATAATTGAAAAAAATTGATATATTGAATCAAGTAACATGCCGAATATTAATGATAAAACAGCTATTGTGCTTAAATAGATAATCGTCGCTCTGTGACCTAATATCCCCATTAAAACAGTAAGAGAGGTAATATTGGTTGCAGGTCCTGCTAATAAAAAAACAAGTGCTGCGCCAGGACTCATGCCTTTTAGTATTAAAGCAGCAACAATTGGAGTGGATGCGGATGCACAAATATAAATTGGAATGCCTATAATCAACATCAGCAACATACTCTGCAATCCTCCACCCAAATAGCTCTGAAAAATTTCATCTGGAATTAAAATAGTTATCATGCCAGCTAAAATAACTCCAAAGTAAAACCATCGATCCATATCAAACCAAACTGTTATAAATCCATGCGTTAACCCGTACTTAATTTTTGATACCGCATTTGATTCATGTATACACGATTCAAACTCAGATTCAATGAGTTCATCTGAACATGTTTGACTACATTGACATTGATGGCAGGTTTCATTATTGGCTTGAGGATTTTCTTGATTCACAGATTCAGGGCTAAAATTTTCAATTAAACCCGCTGTAAACGCCATAATAAATGCAGCTACTGGTCTTGCAATTGTCATGATTGGATCAATTAAAGCATACGTAATGACAATCGAATCAATTCCTGATTCAGGGGTGGAGATAAGAAATGATGTAACAGCGCCATTATTTGCGCCTTGTTTTTTTAGTGAAACCGCTGCTGGAAGAACACCACAGGAACATAATGGCAATGGAATTCCAAAAAGGGAGGCATTGAATACTGATCTTATTTTTCCAACACCAAGATACGTTGATATTGAATCTGGTGATAAAAAAACAGTGATAAACCCACTAATAAAAAGACCCATCACAATAAATGGTGAAGCGTCTAATAGGGTCGAGAAAATATTATATCCGATATCAACAATAAAATTCATTGATACGCCCTTTATTCTTCAAAAATAATCTCTGGCATCAATCGTTTTAAATTGATTAAAGAATTCTTCCAAGGTAGATCGTTGGCCCCTTTAATTATTAATTGACTTTTTTTAAGATCTCTAATGTGAATAACAAACTTAGAAATTACATGAAATCCTGAACTGTTTAAAAAGGATAATTCTTTTAAATCCAAATATATTAATGGAGGATGACGTTCTGCAACAGTTTGTAATAATTTAATAATTGGATCATATGCCTTCATATCCAATAAACGAAAAATACCTTGAAATGCTATTGTTTCTTTCTCTTTATCATATGTTACAATATATTGTTCACCTTTAATCTCCATTGATATTATCCTTTCATTATAAGATAATATAGTAACAAAGAAACGCATATGTCTATTTATTAGTAATAATAATAGATCTAAACCATATCTATTGATTGTCATTAATATTTAATCTGACCATTACCGTCACTTCAACATAATCTGATTGTAAGGATTTAGAATAAAAACGCCATCCTAATTGCGTTTTATAATCATTGAGAAGTGTTACATATCCCAAACATGATTTAGATAAAAAATCATCTGAAACCGATCGTTCAACATGATATAAATAGAGCGTCGCAGGATCTTCATGTAATAATTTTTGAATATAAGTTTTAAACAGTTCAGAATCTTTTTTCAAAATACAATTCGAAACATAAAAAAATAATTCATATGGATAAAGATAGACACTGATTGTAATTGGAATTTTTATATTTTGACAATGATGTTTCATTGCATTTTCAAGTAATTCATTGGCAATATAGCAAACACCATAACGCATTTTGGAGTAGTCTTTTTTTAATTTGTTAAAACGTTTAGAATAAAAAGAATCCCAATAATCAGCTATAAAATCAGCTGACAAGCCATTTTTTTGCCAGGCATCATGGATTGATTTGTTTGAAGGCATAAAACTTATTTTTAAATAATCATCATGACCATTTGAAATATCAACAAAATGACCTAAAATATCTTCCATGTTTCAACCTCCTCTCATACAGCAGAAAAGGACAATAGTTTTGTTTTTCATTAATAAATAATAGTATTAACAGATACTCTTTTTTGGAACACCTGTAAAAATAACAACTCGACCAAAAGGAAAAAAAGGGAGCTCATGATACTCAAAGTCATATTCATGTTTCCATTCATCAACCATTGAAAAAAGGTCATCTTTTGAATGAATTCGAAGTGCACTAATAAATCCATCAAACGTACCTAAGACTGGAATCACTGGAATAATAAACGAAAAGAATAGTTTTAAAAACCGATCCTTTTTTGTGATAAATGGATTCGCTATATACGAAACAGCTAGATATGGAAGAATTGATAAAAATCTTAACACACTTCTTGGAAAAGATTCGATAATAAAAAGACCTCTTTTCTTTATCACACAATCCCTAATGATGTTTTTAGCTAAATTCGGCGGAAAATGATGAAATGCATTAATTATTGTTCGAGCTGCCTGGTCAAAGTCTGAGTTTACATCCGTGGCATCTATTGACTGAGTGATAATATCGATATGTTCTGGATACCTTTTTGCAGCCTCTTCCATTGCATGAATTTTTGGAAATAAATCTGATAATACAAATTTAAATTGATTAACCCCATGTCGAATTAATCCATCAATAAATATTTCCGCAGGCTCACCTGAACCACTACATAAATCCAGAAATGTGGTTGTATCAACCTTGTTTGCAAATTGGATAAACGTTTGAATCGAATTATCAAAATATTTACCCCATCGAATCCCTTTTCCTAATAACTCAACAATGCCATCGCGAATGAATTCTGGACATTCATTTCTTTCATTAAATTCAAAAAATTGAATCCGATTCATAAAAATCCTTATCTGAATGAACTCATAATGGTCAAAATAAAGAAGTTTATAACAACTCAATATACCATAGGTTGTCCTTTATTATACAGACTAATACAGACGTAGTAATAGCAGGCTATAATTATTCTTATTGTAATGACTTTTTATGACCCCATCCCTGTTAAAATATTCATTTATTAATATGTAAGGAACTCTCGAAAAATAAGTTCCCCATTTACATGATGGGGTCAGGCCCCCA
>Ga0272440_1002621_pt1 | contig 13870 bp, 9 predicted proteins | sample SSMMMBAug17_FD_192440 | JGI IMG/M metagenome (GOLD analysis project Ga0272440, IMG submission 192440) | Marine sediment archaeal communities from Little Sippewissett salt marsh, Falmouth, MA, United States - SSM-MMB-Aug17 | ecosystem: Environmental > Aquatic > Marine > Wetlands > Sediment ...
GTCTATGATTTTATGCTTTTCTTTAAAGGTTTAAACTTTTGCCGATAAAAGCATAAAATCATAGACGTCCCCTTTTTACTGGAAAGTTATGGACAGGACAGCCACATGTTGGCTGAAGGTGAAACAGGGTGTATCTATGTCACCCTGTTTGGACCAACTTCTGGTTCATGTAGGCTTGTATCATCAAAATCAAAATGGAATGCGTATTGTTTTTTTTCTTTGGGATAATTTATTTTTTCCGCGTATCTTAGAAGGCCTTTTTTGGGGTAAAAATGGGCCTTCTAAGAGCTAAAAACTGCGGTTTAATTTTTTATTTATTATGAAAATCAATGGGTTGTAAAAAAAAATTGGTCTAACCCCATTCATAATTCGCGAACCAGGCGAAATCCAAGATCCTTACTTTTCAAATCACTGGAATACCCACGTCGGTCAGCGCATCTTAAATTATTATACTTATCACTCCAGTCTCCACCACGAACAACTTTTAATTTACCTTGCTTGATTAGCGGTTCTTTCTTAGGATGATTTTTATAGGCATCAGTTTGATAAGCATCCATACACCATTCAGAAACATTACCGCTCATATCATACAGATCCAGAAGGTTCGGGGCTTTAATTCCTACGCCATGTGTAATATACATAGCATTTTCATTGAACCACCCCAAATGATTTATATCAAGCCCTTTACCCGAATACTTTTGCGGCTTTCCACCACTTCGGCAGGTAAACTCCCATTCGGCCTCAGTTGGCAAACGAAACTTTTGTTTTGATTTTTCTTCAAGCGCTTTGATAAAAATTTGAATATCATCCCAAGAGACTTTTTCTACCGGATAATGACTTCCATAGGCAGACATTGAGGGATTTTTTCCCATAATGATTTGCCATTCATTTTGGGTAACTTCATATTGTCCCATCCAGAAATTATCCACACATACCTCATGCACGGGAAATTCATCAGAATCACACTGACCCGTCCATTCGCCACATCCCATTTCATAGCAACCGCCTTCAATATGCACAAAAACCATACCTGTAATGGTTTCATGCCATTGCTTTCTATCTGTTGGTTTTTGGTGTTGTGTATCGGGTTGTAACGTTTGTGAAACAGTTTGTTCATCATCTTGAGATTTTTGGGTGCGTGCCTCTTGAATCTGAGCGGGCTGATCAGTCTGTCCTTTTTGATTAAGCGCTAGATTTGGCTGTGTTTCTTGGGGGGGAGCTGTAACAACATTCTTTTCTTCCAATTTTGGAATTTGATTTGTTGATAATTCATGTTTTGCGTCAGTTTCTGTTTTTTCCAAAAAAGGCTTCTCGGGCTTAATCGTTGATTCTTTTATCTCAGCAGATTTATTCTGTATTCGCATCTCAATATTTTTGGATATCATTACTGGTTTTTTGGATTGTAATACAGGTTCAATAATGCAATCCTGTCCTTTTTCAATTAACACCCATTTCCTGAAAGGTTTATATTCTGGTTTGTCAACCTCAATAAGATATCGACCAGCCTGTAATGCCATACCATGAGAATAGGATGGCACAATATTCATGATTCGAATACGCGCATCAGAAGGTTCAGGATTAACAAATAATCGAGAATAAGGCAGCGTAGAAATTAATTCGATTTTCTGATGAATACGATCCTGATTAGCAATGGTAATCCACTGAACCTTTGTTTTATAGCCTGATTTTGAAACCTCAATTTGATAGTTTCCAGGAGAAAGCATCATTCCAGGGCGATATGGTGGAACAATGTTTAAAATACGAACACGTGCATCTTGAGGCACAGTCTTAATATAGAGTCGTCCTTCCTGAATATCTACAATTGGTGGTTCTTTCTTTTCAACAGTGAGATCTACAATTTCCAGCTCATTATCTTGTTCGGCTATTTTTTTTCTGATACTTTCAGGTGATAGAAATACGAATTCTCCCATATCATGATCAGAAAAAGTAGCATAATCAGGTTTTTGTTCCTCATTTGTAGCTCTTGGCATAATGAAGCTGCATAATTCAAGACAGGTAACAATGCCATCGCCATTAATGTCAGCCCTGCCTTTGTCCAAACCCTGAACAAATAACTTGCTTAAAACATTATACACAGGACCATCGCTTTCCGAAGGAATTTTTTTGTTGTTACCGGCAGCCAAGATCTGTCTGGCTTTTCTCTGGGTAACCATTGATAAATAATCGGGGTTTGTCAGCATAATGCCATCATCATTTTTCCGATCAATGACTTTGATTGGCGCATCAATCAAAAACAATTGATGCTTTGCAACTGACATCAATTTAGATTGTCGTTCCAGATCCGACATGGAAACATAGATCTGATTTGCATTCATTTCAATGTTTTCTTTATCATAGGGAATGAGATAAGTATCTAAAATAGCGCCATTTTGTTTGGAATATCCATGCCCAGAAAAATAAAACAACACACGATCATTGGGTTGTAGGCGTTGGGCAATGTTGTTTTCCATGCGTGCGAGAATGGCATGTCTTGTGGCATCCCTGTCATACAAAGATAACACTTCAAAGCCTTTTTGTTTTAATACTTCAGCAACTTTTTCAGCATCAGATCTTGCATATGGAAGATTTTTCCAACGAATTGATGCGTACTTGCTAATTCCCACTACAATGGCAAAACTTTTATTGTAGTATGAATCTTCTGCGCGTGCTGTCTCCAATGTCATGCATAAAATAGCGATTGTCCAGAACAAAACTGGAATTTTACATTGCATAGCGAGTCTCCAATAGAATTAAAGTTTATCATTTTAACCCCACACTTGGGCAGCATTTTGATTTGTTTTAAGAACATTATTATCTAATCTCATAGAACGAATTTTTGGTCAAGTATTATTCATCTGTGATATTATTGTGTCCATTTAAACATAATAGACCCCACACATAAAAAAACAAACGTCATTATTGATAAGAAGAAGATTTCAGAAGAAAGATCAAACAAATGTGCGCCATCATTCATAATTAACCTGAGTCCCTGGGTGACGTGAGACAAGGGCAAACACAAGGCAACGTTTTTAATCCATCGGGGCGCATCATCAATAGAAAACCAGACTTCAGATAAAAACATCATGGGCCATGTGATCATATTCAATAGCCCATGTGCGAGTTCTTCTGTTTTAATGCGTGCAGCGACAATCAGTCCCAAAGATATGACAGAAATTGTGCCAATCGAAAAAAAGACAAGCAGATGAAAAAGAGATCCTTTGCAATGAAATCCCAACAACCAAGAGCATCCGGCATAGAGAATGATATTGGTGGTAATAATCATTAACAAACGCGAAATGATTTGCGCACATAAATACTCAAATGAAGTTAAAGGCGTGGCTTTCAAACGTTTCAGTACGCCATTCTGGCGGTATCGTACAATTGAAAAACCGATTCCAAACAATGAGCTGAACATCATTCCCATTGAGATAATGCCTGGAAATAGCCATTCAATGTAATAAACTGGTTTGGAATCAATGGTTTGCTTTATCATTTTTTGATTAATTTCTGATTTGGTCAATGATTTACGTGTCAACAGGCCTTCAGAAAGAATACCTGTTGGTGAGGACGCATTGATCCAGTATTTAAATGGTTGCGGGGTGTTTTCCATGACCATGTCCAGTTTGTGATGATTCAACTTATCAATGGCGATATTTTTATCTGAAAAGGGTATACATGTAAACAAATCATGCGAACATACCCTATTTTGAATCGCAGTATGGATAGTTTGTGATGTTAAAATGGCCACTTTGTATGGGCGTTGCCCGCCATTTTGAAAAATCAGGGCAAATCCAAAAATGATCAGGAATGGAAACAGGATATTCCATCCAAAACTGGCCCGATCCCGATAGTATTCTTTGTTTCTGGCAATAAAAATTGACCAAAACCGAGACATATGCTTTCCTTAATGCCGGAGTGCTTTTCCGGTGAGTTGTAAAAAAAGATCTTCCAGATTGTGTGGGCGAATAATTAATCGTGAAAGATCAATCTGGTTGTTCATTAACAATTCAATACAATCATTGATTGCCTGCGTTTGAATTAAAATATATTTGCGGGTTTGATCCAGATGCCAGGAGCATTGAGGGTTGATATCCAATAATTGGCGCACATGTTTGGACACGATTTCTTGTGGCAAACGAATAATTTGTCCGGCACATTGTCGTGTGATTAAATCTTCAGGTGCGCCTTGTGCAATGATATTGCCCTTATCAACAATAATGATTTCATCACACAAGACCTGTGCTTCTTCCATATAGTGGGTTGTCAATACGATTGTTTTTCCTTTTCGTTTGATCGCATCGACAATTTCCCATAAATGGCGTCTGGACTGTGGGTCCAAACCAGTCGTTGGCTCATCTAAAAAAATGAAATCAGGATTGTTTGCCAATGCAATGGCAAGCATGAGACGCTGCTTTTGGCCGCCTGAGATTTTACGATTATCTTGATGTTGAATATCTTCAAGTGAGCAAATCTGAATTAGTTTTTCCAATGATACCTGATTTCGATACAGGCGCATAAATGTTTGAATTGTTTCTCGAACAGTTAAAAAAGCAAACAATTCTGTTGACTGAAACTGTACGCCAATTAATTCCCAAAATGAACGATTTCTTGGTGCATCATTGTAAAGGATTTCGCCTGATGTCGGTTGTGTGATGCCTTCAATAATTTCAATTGTCGTGGTTTTTCCAGCACCATTGGGACCAAGTAAACCAAAACAAATGCCAGGTTCAATGCGAAAACTGATATTATCTACAGCGCATAGTCTGCCATAGTATTTTGTCAGGTTATTGACTGTGAGCGTACCAGTTGTTGCGGGTTGATTTTTTGTGATACCTGAATTATACATGATTGCCTTTATCTGAGAAATTGTAATTTAAACATGTCATTGTCAAAAAAAGAATGCTGGCCCAGGTTTACCGCTGTAGTCAAAATACATACGTTACTCCCCGACTGAATCATTGTTTTGGATCAAAAGTATCTCTCAATGCATCTCCTATCAAATTCCAAGCCAATACAAACAAAATAATACACCCCCCCGGAAAAAAGATTGTATACCAGTATTTAAGCGGGGCATCGGGTGGACCGACAATGTAATTTCTAGCAAGGGCAACCATCTGTCCCCAATCTGCATAGCCTTTGGGCGCGCCCAGTCCGATAAAACTCATAAATGATGCCATAATAACAATAGAGCCCATTTCCAACGTTCCCATAATAATGATGGGATAGATGGTATTGGGCAGGATATGACGAATCATGATGCGTATATCTGATACGCCCATAATTTTTGACGCCTGCACATAGCCCATTTCTTTAATTTTTAGAACTTCAGAACGAATTACCCGCGCATACCAACGCCAACTGACCAATGCAAGAGCAAGCATTATATTTTCCAATCCTCGACCAAATGAAACCACCAATGCCATTGCAAGAATCAATGATGGAATAGTCCAGACAATATCAACCATCCGCATGATGATTTCATCAATCCACCCGCCATAATAGCCAGAAATAACGCCAACACAAACACCAATAAATGCCGCAACAAAAACAACAAACAACCCTGTTTTGAAAGCGATTCGTGTTCCCCAGACGATACCATAATAAATGTCGTACTGGCCTGAAGTGGTGCCAAAAATGTTCTGGGCATCAGGTGGCCTGGGGACAGTAGAAAACCCCTTATGTGGCATGCGGTAAGGCGCAAAATCATATTTGGGTGGTGCCAGAATTGGCGCGAACAAAGCGATTAAACTGAAAATAACAAGCAAAACAATCCCAATACGCGCCATGGGATTTTTTGACAGCCGACCCAATACTGTTGTGAAAGGCTTACAATATAATAGTATAATATTCTTCATGACTGTGATAACCGAATCCTCGGGTCCCAAAAAGCAATGAGTATGTCACACAATAAATTGGAAACAACAAACACCATGCCCATAAAAATACACATAAACATCAACACTGGCATATCCAGTTGGGTAGCAGATGAAACCATCCACCACCCCATTCCATGACGATTGAAAACAATTTCAACCGCAACGCTGCCTTCCATAGAGAGCGCCACCAATTGTGCCGAAACAGTGATTGTTGGAATTAAAGCATTTTTTCGGGCATGTTTGTAATACACTGTATGATTGTCTGCACCTTTGGCACGCGCAGTTGTAACATAATCTTTGGAAAGCTCCTCAATCATACTTGAGCGGGTAATTCGCATCAATAAAGCAACAACCACAAATACTTGTGTGGCAATGGGCAGAATCAAACGTTTGAACGCATCAATTGTGATTGCGGCATTCATATTGAGAATGCCATCAATGGTGTATAATCCTGTGTATCGAATAAAATCATCTGGATGATCCAGCAAGTACAACTGAAGATTATCACTGATAATTCCAGTGCCAAACCATCCCAAATAACCATAAAAAATCATCAGCAAAACCAGGGCAAACAGAAATGTCGGTAACGACCATCCAACAATTGCAATAATTCGCGTCAGATGGTCAATGGCTGACCCACGATGAATACCTGCAAGTGTTCCCAAAGCAATTCCTAAGTACAGTGTCAGAGGAACTGCGTACAAATTCAGTTCCAATGTAATGGGAAGATATTTACAGAATGCATCCCATACCGGTTGCGCAGCAACAAGAGACCATCCAAAATTACCGCGTACTGTTTGATCGACCCATCTGAAATATTGAATGTAAAAGGGTTGATCCAGACCATATTGTATAATTATTTGTGGAATATTTTGTGCCTGTTGTGGGCTTTGAACATACGCTGCTGCGCGTCGTTCAGGAGAAAAGGTCATCAATATCCCAAAAATGAGCAAGGAGATGCCTACAAGAACAAAGATTAAGAATATGATTCGTCTGACAATAAATGCGATCATTAATTATCGCCTATATAAATTTTTTAAGTTTTCCCAATCATCAGAAAATATTGGATTCAACAAAAATCCACTGATGTCATCACGATATGCGCGAAAATTTACTGTTTGATACAGTAATATGCCAATGGCATTTTCATGCCAGGCCATCTGAAGTTTTTCGTAAATAGATCGTCTTTTAATGGGATCAATCGTCTGAATGCCCAGCTCACATAGCTGGTCAATTTGGGGGTCATTATAATGAATATATTTTCCCAAAACGCCATTTGAATGCATAAAATTGTAGATAAAATTGTGAGGATCGGCATAATCGGCACTCCATCCAATTAAAAAGAAAGGATACATGTAATTGCGATAATTGACCAGATAATCTTTCCAATCCACATTTTTAACTTCAATTTGAATGTTCCGATTGAGGGCCATCATATTTTCAGCCAGCATTAATGCCGCAGCCTCACGCATTTCGTTACCTGTATTGTAAACAATGGTCATCCGAAATCCCAGTTCCCATGCCTTGCCATCCCAGGCTTTTTTCAGATTCGCAATCATTTTATATGGATCATATTCGTAAACCGGTGTGCTAATATGAAAGGGCAAGCCCTCAATATTGGGATTTGTGGGGACAATGGCCATATTGTTTAAGACATCCCGACGATACATATTTCGATCAAAGGCATGCAAAAAAGCTTTTCGTATGTTGACATCAGAAAAGAAATTGTCTGGAATGCCTTTGCCATCAAGTTTGCCACTACCGATATATGGATTAGCTGTCACATTAATTTTTCTACAAAACAAAGCGCCAGAAACAGACAGTTGAGGGACTTTATAAAAACTCAAGCCTTTAATTGAAAGAACTTCAGGTATGTGCGTACTATCCACAGTCACACGATCAGCATCCCCATTTTGAATCATCATTTTTCGGGTACTCCATTCTTTGACATACTTAAAAATAGCTGTTTTTATAGCAGGTTTTTTACCCCAATATTGCTCATTTCTTTCAAAAATGAATTGTCTTGAAACTTCCCAGGATTTCATGCGAAATGCACCAGTGCCATTTGCAATTTTTTGAAGCGGTTCCTGGCCCATTTTGGGATTATTATATTTTTTCGCATTTGCCATGTTACCATCCCAACACCCTTTTGACAATGCCCATTCTTTGTCGAGAATAACGCCCACTGACGTACACAATATGCTTAGAAATGGCGGATAGGGTCGAAGCAAGTGAAAGGTTATTTCATTATCTTTAACAGATATACTTTGATCAATTTTTGTAAAGATGTCATCAATCAATTTACCATTGCAATCTCTCGTGCTTGTAATGCCAAGCAGAGGTTCCAGAAGCATCCATATGGGGCCCCCATCTGGATCGGCAATCATATAGCGTTTAAAGGTATATGCAACATCATCAGCAGTCAGTATTCCACCTTCATGAAATTGTACATGATCGCGAATAATAAATTTATATGAGCGCCCATCTTTGGATATTCCGCCATTTTCAAGTGATGGTACTTCCGTGGCAAGCACTGGTATGTATTGGTCAACTGAACTTCCATCGAAAAATATCAGGGGTTCATATATGTTGAGGATACGTTGATGAGAGGTTGTGTCATATGCCATGCAAGGATCAAGTGTTTGAAGTGTGCCATATGAGGCAAAAACAAAGCGATCTTTACTGGATTGACTTTGAACATCCAATGCAGATATGAAAAGCATTAATGAGATACTAAAATACAATGTCAATAGTTTTGTTGTTTTCATAAATTTTTCCTTTGTTATAGATTTCGCTGATTTGTAGACCTTTAGACTTTATCAAAAAATTTTCAATCACACAACTATATTAATAGATATCATTTTGATTTTGCATAAAAAAAAACGAAATATTTGTTTGGAAAATTAATGCACTTTGGTTGAGAATGATATCCAATTTTGAACTCAAATTACTTTTCTAAATCAATAAAAATCTTGTTTATCAAATATAACACATCAGTTAATTCAAGACTACAATTATGATTGATATCAAAAGAATATATTGTATCATTTCTAATATTGGAAATGTACTGCAACGAGAGTATTAGATCAGTCAGATCCAGATGACTATCATTATTGATATCTCCAACAATATCAACAGGTTTAACATTCCAGTCATAAACAACACGATCGCTGTCGCCCAAATCGTCAATCAATTCAATTGTTAGTCTGAAAGTTCCGGCAGTGTTTGGACGTCCTTGTAGTTTACCAGTAAACGCATTAAAAAAAATGCAATGGGGAAGTTTACCTTCCCTGATTTGCCATTGATATGGCAAATGGCCGCCGCCACCTACAAGGGTTGTCGAGAATTCATGAAATTGTGTTGTCTCAGGGATTTCCCCTGTGACAATATCCAGCTCGTTATTCACATCAAATTTTAATATTTGCCTGATGGTTGTTGGTGAAATATAGCTGTCATGAACTTCGGCAGTAAAAACAACAGCGCTTATACCAGAATCTTTGATTGTGCCATATATTTCACCAGTTTGGGGATCAAGATTCAACGACTGGGGCAAGGCATTGTCTACAATGCGCCAGGTGAAGGGCGGCTTTCCACCAGAGACTTGAATGGTATCTGAATAATACACATGGGTGTTTGCTGATTTCAGCCATGGATTTGGCATTTTCAATTCATCATAGATGACCATCGAATACGTTTGTATTGCCGCTCTAACTGGAATTGATGAATCGGTAATTTCAACAGTCCAGGTAAACAATCCAGGTTCTTGCGCAGTGCCTTGAATGGTGACAGAATCCAGATTTAGCGTGTAAGTCAATCCATTCGGCGGGCTGGCAATTTTCCAATCGAATGGCGGTTGTCCTAACATGGCTTTGATAGTTGAGTAATACGCATGGCCGACTTTTGTTTCTGGTATGCTTGAGGGATTCAACGAAAGCGTATGTTCTGTTTCAATTTGATACGCTTTTTCTCTTTTTTGAGGCGGCGTGTCACTATCCATAACCGCAATTGTAATGTATTGCGACATGCTCGAGACAGTTGTTTTGCCAAAAAGTAAACCATACGTATGCAAAAAAAGTCCGGTTGGAAGTACGCCGGATTTTAATTGAAAATGATATGGGGGAATCCCGCCGATAACATCAATTGTATTGTTATAGAAAATATTGTCATAGGCATGTTCCAAATTCTGGGTGATAATTTCCAATTTTTGGATAATAGGCCAGAAAAATTCTTTTTCTGATATTCGATTATCAGCGTCTTGAACCTGAATAAATAATGTTTTTTGGCCCTTTATCAAAGGTGTGCCCGAAAGAATTCCATTCTTTGGATCAAGCTGAATACCTTCAGGTAAAATATCGCAATGCCATGTATAAGGTGCCTTTCCCCCGCCTGCTGTTAAGTAAATGGCATCCATCACTTCACCATACAGGATTTTGGGCAAGAATCGATTGGTCAGGATAACGAAATCAGATGTTGTGCGAAGTCCCATTGTCTGAATAATTGTCTGGCTGTTGGGTCGGGAACTGTCTGACACCTGAATCTCTATATTGTTATATCCAATTAATGTGGATGTACCTGAAATAATACCTGTCTGGCTATTGTATGTCAGGTTTGGCGGGAGGCCTTTGCAAGTAAATGTATATGGTTCAATGCCACCCTGAACCGGAATAGACTCAGAATATTGCATGTTTTTCAGGGCATTTGGTAAATCAATTGATACAAACGCCAATACAGACGCGACACGAAATGTAAAATTGCAACTGGCTTTTCGACCTTCAGTATCTGTCACAAAGATTGGGATGGTTGTATTACAAGCCTGATTAAATGTACCGGTCAATGTTTGTGTCGTATTGTTAATGGACAGCCCATCAGGAAGAATGCCGGAATCAATATACCAGACGTAAGTGCCATTCCCGCCAGTTACAGAAAGTGGCATTTCCAAAGTCTGCCCCACAATCCCATCTACAACTTTTTCTGCTGGAAGTGTCAGTGGATTATAGACCTGGATGACATAGTCCATATTTTCAATTGTTCCACGGCTGTCTGTCACCTGGACTGTAATGTTTGTGCTGCCTGATGATAAAGGTACGCCTGAAATGTTTCCAGATTTGGATAGCACAAGACCATCAGGAAATGATCCGGAAATTAATGTAAATGTATAAGGTTGTAAGCCTCCTTTGGCAAGTACGTTAAAATCATAGTTTTCTTTAGCAGTAATGCCATCAATAAGTATTGTCGTCAGTGTTAAGGCATCAAAGGCATCTATTGTGAACTCACGTTCAGCATATAAGTTACTTGCATCATGAATCCTTACAGTAAATGTATAGGAACCGGCAATGCTTGCTGAGCCATATATGGTTCCTGTTTGAGAATCAATTGTTATTCCCTGGGGAAGGCTTCCTGTAATCACACTGAATGTTAATGGCATTGTACCATTGGCTTTGATTTTCGTTTGATATGTATTGTCAACAATTGCTTCCGGAATGTAGGTTGTAACAAAATTTAAGTTTAAACCTTTCTGCATCAGTTCTGCATTCAATGAAACACATTTACCAGGAATTATTTCTAGTGTTTGTGTCAGGGGATAATGATCTGGGTGACTGATATAAATTATTGTCGTGCCTGCGTCGAGTTTGTCAAACTGATAATATCCATTCGCATCTGTTTGTCTGGTTTGATTTTCTGCAGTAACAGTTACATTGGAAATGATTTCTCCATAATAATTTGTAATATAGCCCTCAAGAGATAAAATGGTTGGAATTTTAACGTTTAAAAGAGTTGTTTCGTCAATATTTAGTGGTATATTTTCAAATAGTTTTGCCTGATAGTTATTAATCCAATACAATAAATCATAGGATCCGGATTGAAAGAATGTCAGTTCACATGCATAGTCACCATCATTATCTGTCTGGATACTTTTTCCATTGATTGAAAACAAGGTATTGGTAATTGGCAAATCATCAGAATCTGTCAATTGGCCATGTATCAATACTGATGCGCCATCTATAGTAAACAAGCCCACACTGTTTTCTTTATCCGGGGCAGTTATTGGTTGAATCTTGAGAAAGCAATTTGAAGCAGATGTCAGGGGAAAAGGTGCAGACCAATCATACTGGCCATCGTTTGCTGTTTTATTCACAATGGGCGTATATGATTTTCCCCCATTATCAGATATCAAAATTCGTACATCGCCTGCAATATTGTTTGTATCCCAGATAATAGGAATAACTTTGCCAGTATGCCAAAGATCGCCCTGTTTTGGTGACTGAATAAATATATGATGCAATAATTGCTGTTGTCCACCGCGCACCGCACGAACGTAATGAAGTAGACTTTTTTGTTTGTTGTTCGTGCTACCAAAATCAAATTCAACTCCCCATGCCTTGTCAAAACTATTGGTATGGGATGTTGATGACCAATAAAATGCAGAACTTGCCTCAAAGTCTGAATATATTGAAGGATTAAATTCTGAAAAATCAACAATTGACAATAATTCTTTGATATTTGGAAGACGCCAATCAGAATGGTTGTCAAGTGTCAGGTTTTCGCAATGGGCCAGCGCGTTTTTCCAGATTAATGCCGATGGGTAAGTTTCGCGTTGCCACATCAGACCAGTACGTTTGTCAATGATTGTATTTGTATTGACGATCAAAGGGTTTGATATTTCAGTTTTTTCCTGATGAACAGCGCACACAGATTTAAGCAAATCCTCAGATGAATAATTAACGATTCCATTCAAAAAATTAACGCCCCAAATTCCATCAGTATTGCTTGCTGAAACTGATGACCAGTAAAAGGAAGAAGTGCTATTGAATATGGGATCTATAACCGGACTGTCATAATACAAATTTTTAATTGAAACCAGTTCCAGAATGCTTGGTAACCGCCAGCGATTCATGCCGCCAAAATTATTTTCATTTAAGCTTTTAATAAATATTGCCTGGGCATCATTCCAAACATAGGTTTTATTTTTATCATGAATTGAATTATCATCAGTCTGATATTCCCATATCAATCCGGTAATATTATCCTGAATCATCATCCATGATGTTGCATTATCTGGTAATGGCTTACCAGTTGTATCAAGTTTTGTATATGATGGCGGATTGATAATATATTGGCTATCCTGACCATAAAAATCATCCCCGGGCTCAGGACAATCAATCTGTGAATAATTATCAAAACATGATATTTGTCCTGTATCAGGTATTGGCCATGAAAAGGCGTTGCTTGAACACAAAAAAAGTATCAAAGTCAAAGCATATATTGTTGTTGGCATTTTTTTTCCTCTGATGTGTATTGAACAGGTGAAACCTGCACCAAAAGCAAAAAGGATTTACTTTGATGTAATTACAAAATACAACCCCGAAAAACAATTATAAAAAGCCGCACTGCTTTTGGTGTCGGGTTGACACAGATATTTTATTTTTAATTATTTTATTTGGTTACTGATTTCTTTTACTGCAAACCTCCGAAAATCGTGTTCTTGCTCCGAACTTGCAATTACCCAAAATTTTTTTTTACAATAACCAAGAACGAAAACTTTTGCAATGAACCTTTTTAATAATGTTGAAAAATGATCTCGCTATCTGCAAAATTTATGACAGCCAAGCCGATTGGCTAAATAAAACAATTATTGCTAATCCGAAGCCTTGTAGCTGGCTTAAATTTTGCAAAACGTGATAAAAACCGAGAACTTTGAACTTTAACCAAGTTACAAAAGTATCAGCCATGAACCTTTAAAATTATGTTGAATAATGTTCTCGCTAACTGCAAAATTCATGATAGCCAAAATTAAATGCACAGATAAGTAAGCGATCATAAGTTTTCGGGTAGATAAAAGTATAACCTTCCGGACTATGTTCGACCCCCTGGTATTGAAAATTTCCGGTTCCAGCACGACCGCCTGGGGTTGAAACCCCAGGCTATTATCTGTCGTCCCTATCGGGACTTATAGTGTCTTGTTAGATGCACATTTCGTTCGATTATAACAGATC
>Ga0272440_1002622_pt1 | contig 13870 bp, 6 predicted proteins | sample SSMMMBAug17_FD_192440 | JGI IMG/M metagenome (GOLD analysis project Ga0272440, IMG submission 192440) | Marine sediment archaeal communities from Little Sippewissett salt marsh, Falmouth, MA, United States - SSM-MMB-Aug17 | ecosystem: Environmental > Aquatic > Marine > Wetlands > Sediment ...
ATATAAAAGTATTTTCTATGCACGATTAAAGAGGGCAAAAAAATAATTTTTAACTCAAAGTATTTACTATAAATGTTTTCAGAGAATTTGAAATTTTTTAAGTGGAAAAGATAGGTTATAACTTTATTTATGAGCCACCAATAATTAAACCACCAATAATTAAACCACCAATAATTAAACCACCAATAATTAAAATTATTGAAAAAAATCGTTTTATAAGTTTAAAAGTTAATGGTATTGAACTTCAACCTCGCCAGCAGTTTTTGAGTACGCCATATTCATTGAGAACTAATTTTTCTAACAGCGCCAATATCGCCAAAACTGTAAGAGGAAATTCAATGATGATAGCTGAAAATGGAAATGTTGGTATAGGTACAAATAATCCGGATGCTAAATTGGAAGTGAAAGGAAATATTATCGCAAGTCCACCATCGGATTACAACCATGTGGTAACAAAAGGGTATTTAAAAAAATGGGGAGAAACAGGTTTAGGCGGATTTGACTCAATTACTTGTAATTATTATAATATGGATTTATATTGCTTTGACAGTCAAGTATGCCCAGAGGGTTTCTATATGACTAGTATATGTAATGCATATGATTTTAATATAGGTTTTGATATAAATTTAGACTTAAATAACAATTTTAAATTAAATTTCAATCATTTAGTATTAGAGTGTAAATCAATTGGTGGTAATTGAAAAAATCCGTTTTGTCGAAAAAATTTATTAGTATTAAGCTAATTCATCATGAAAAGAATATTAAGAAAGGGAAAAAAAATGAAAAAATATGAAATATTTATCTTATTTTTTGTTATTTTAATTACTGTTGATTCAGAAATCAAAGCCGATTCACCACCATCTCTTATAAATTATCAAGGCATTTTGACTGATACAGAAGGAGTTCCCCTTGAAGGTTATACACAATTAGAATTTAATATCTACGATGCAGAAATAAGTGGTTGTAAAATTTGGGGATCACAAACGTTGTCTGATGTCTTGCTTATTAAAGGAAAATTTAATGTTATTCTTGGACCGAAGGATGAAAATGATAAATCAATTACAGATGCTTTTAGGCCAGATTACAACAAATTGGAGAATGTAAATGACTCCATTTCAGATAATCGTTTTTTGGAGATTAAAGTTAATGATAAAGTGCTTCAACCTCGTCAGCAGATTTTGAGTGCTCCTTATTCTTTTTGGTCTGAAACTACAAATACTGCAACTGTAGCTAGAACTGTAAGAGGAGACAATATGATTATAAAAGAAAACGGAAACGTAGGCATAGGAACAGATGAACCTAATGCAAAATTGGAAGTCAAAGGAAATATTATTGCAAACCCACCAACAGAAAATAATCATGTGGTAATAAAAAAGTATTTAAATAAATGGGGAGAAACAGAAAAGATTGTAACACATAATTGTGAGCTTTTTGATTATGCATGTAAGTTAAACAATCCCATTTTAAAATGCGAAGAAGGTTATTATGTTGTTGGCATACTTCCTGTCTACAGAGAATTACCAAAAAAAGGTATAATTGGCCAATTATTTAAGGAGTTTTATATAAGTGATATCAGTATTATTTGCAGGCCAGTTGGTAATAATTAATAATTTAACGTCTATATTAAGATTGGCTAAATATATATCAAACTTAAGAATTGATAGTTAAAAAACAAAATCTAAGTTTTTTTTAGCAAAAGGAATATATTGTATGAAGAGTATTAAAAGTATACGTTTAAGAAAATGTTTTATAGTTTATTTGTTTTTTGTATTTTTTTTAACTGTCTTCACTAATATTAATGTAAACTCAGAAATTGTTATTGAAAAGAATATAAGGAATGCTATTACTGGACAAATTAGTTTTAGTGATACTGACTTAAAAAAATTGGATTTAAATAATGATAACAAAATAGATGCCGCAGATTTGATTCAATATTTTACATTAACAGGCCCCAATAAGCCAATTGCAAGTTTTAAATCAGAGTCATCAACAATTAGCGAGCATGGTGGTGACACAACAGTTGAAATACAATTTGATCGCGAATTTTCAGGGCAAATAATTATTGAATCTTCTGGTTCAGCCACAGATGGTGAAGATTACTTGATTCAGCAAAAAGCTATTAATGTTAATGGAACAAGCGCAACTGTTAATGTTAGCGTTAATGATGATTTTGTCTTGGAAAATACTGAAACTATTATACTCAGTCTGACAAATACTTTTCAAAACTATTTTATTGGTTTACCGAATAGCCATACTATACATATCAATGAAAATGATAATGTATGGAATGGGTCAATGGAAATCGAAAATATGTCTTTAAGCTTTGTCATGGAAATTAAAAGAAATGAGGATGAATATAAAGCTTCGCTTAAAAGTGATGGCAGTTATTGTTTTCCAGCTGGTTCCTGGCCAACAGAAATTGCAATAAATGATAATTCTCTTAACTTATCAGTTGATTTAATACAAAAGGATAATAAAGCCAGCACTCTATTGAACACTACTTTTAATCGATATGTTAAGCTGATATCAAACCCAGCTTCTAATAAACATCATATCATAAATAAGGATGCTATTATTAGAGGAGATGCGGTTGATAAAATAATATTTGAGGAACGACAATATCTAAACACAGATATTAAAGGAACATTTATCCTTGTTAAAAATCCACATATATCTCTTATCCAGGAATAAAGGAAAGGAATACAAATGAAATTTAATACTTCTTTTATAATGATATTTTTTCTTTTAATTCCAACCTTAAATATAAGAGCTTCTTATGAAACAGTAAATATAAGTGCTTCTTCTGAAACAGTTCGAGGTAATTATCAGAATCACATGGTTTTACCTCCGGGTAAAAATCCACCAGTCAACAAATCTACAACTGCTGTTTTTTTTAGTGGTCATATTGGAGAGCAAGTTAAAAACCAGTCAGTCATTCTTTCTCAATCATCTTTTTGCCAGGCATTTTCAAGTGACGTACCTTATGTAAATTTTAGAAATGATATTTTAACAAAATCATTACAAATGTTATATTATGAATATGCTGACTCAGAAGATGAAAGAAAAGAAGCAGCTTTTGCTTATAAAGCCTTTTTATATAAAAGAGAAAATGCTAATTCTGAAAGTTATATCAGAGCACAAATTGAAATAACTGATTGGTGGGACGAAAACAGAAATAAAAAAGCTTCGAATGCTGCTGAGATCATTAAATCTGCTTTAAAATATCGACCGTATGATAAAGAACTAAGATGGACACTTCTTGATATTTACTATGATATTGCGTTGGCTAATTTGACTCTGGCAAGGGAAAAAAATGTTGAAGCTTATAAATTAATTTTAGGAATTGACCCTGCTTCGACATCTGAAAATAATAACGATTCAAATGAATTTGTAATTCATCAGGAAATTATTGTTTTAGAAGAATCTCTGGAGCTGTATCGAAATTCCTTAAAAGGATATTTTGATTTGTTAAATAATCATTTGGGTGTTAATGTGGCTACTTTTGATCCTGAAGCACCAGATAATATTGCATTTGGATATTATATTTTTCAAAAAGAAACCCCTGAACGTTCTTTGGATTCGCCATTACGTATAGATTCTAATGGAAAATGGGTGCTTCCAAAAGAAGATTCTGAAGATTGTAATCCTTATGAAATTATAGATGGTTATAAGGATCTGAAATTGTTATTTGATATTCAGAAGGAATATGTAGAATGCGCTGCCACTCTGGCCAAAAGATATATGCAACGAAATGCAAAAGATGATATTAAAAAAGCTAAAGAATTAATAGGAAAAGTTGAACAGGCATCATACATTGAAGGCAACATTCTTTTAAATATCTTTCCGAATTGCCTGGACCCATCGAATAAATCAACAGCGGTTTCTGTTTTGTCAGAAACAATCAGCCGTTGGAGACATCAATTAACTGAATTAAGTTTTTTGCATACATATATCAATGGCGAAAAAAATATACTGGGTTTTTCAAATGATTTTCTAGTTTTAGTACAATCCATAGTACCAGGTAACCCTGAATATGGATTTTTTGATACCTATAATTACTTAGCTTCATATATGTATGATACAAACAGCCCTCTTACAGTGGCAGTAAATGACAAGATAGTTGCAAAAAACAATTATGAAAACTATCGTGATCGAAATGATCAATTAGCCATGCAATTTAAAGAAAAAAATGAATTATATAATAATCGTTTAAGACAAATTGTAGGTGTTGCCCCTGGTGAATCGGGTTATAACACGCCCTATGAAAATATTGGGAGTGAATTATATCTACAAACTAATGCCATTGATAGAGCAGTTAATCGGATTAAACGTTACGACCAGGAATTAAAAAATATTGAAGAAAGAATTAAAATTGAAATTTGGCGACGTGGAGAAGAAAAGAAAATAAATAATGCGATTAGTCAGGTAATAGTAAAATATGGTAACAAGCAAGTGGCACTAACTAAAGAGATAGCTGAAATTAGCGAAGAACAAGCGAATGCTTCAATTATTGCGTCTTCTATTTCGGGCTTATTATCCAGTATAATATCAAAAAATCCAGCTGGTGCAGTTGGAGGGATAGTTTCGGCAATCAATGGTTTATTTCAAAAAGACAGAGAAAAAGAGAAAAGTGAAAAACAAGCAAGAAAAGAAAAGTATGCTGCACTCGAACGAGCTGAAATAGTAATACTAAACGATCAGTTACAAGATATCATTAGCCAAGCAAATATTAAAAATTTACTCTTGAATATGAAAACATTGGAAATAGATTCGCATGAACAAAAACTTGTCCTTGAACAAGAATCTGCCCGCTTAACAGCTTTAATTAACGAAAAAAATTATCTGGAACGACAAAAGGTTGTGTTCAATACATCACTTTCAGACAGATATTTTGCAGATCCAACACACCGTTTACTGAAAGATATCTCTTTTGATCGTGCTGAGCAATCATTCCAAAATGCTCAAAAATGGTTATTTTTTACTGTTCGGGCGCTTGAATATAGATGGAACACCAAATTTAATCATTTCTTTAAAGAAAAAACATATACAACAGAGACTCTTTTTGCATTAAGAAATGCTGATGAACTTAAAGATATGTGTTCTGCGATGAAAGATTTTAATGATAATGTCGGAGTGGGATTACGTTGTGATGATGGCTACAAAAAATTCTCTTATAAAGAAGATTTTCTTGGTTATAATTCTGGCACGAAATGTATTGACCCTGTGACCAATGAGCGTGTTGATGATGATATCGCTTTTCAATCATACCTTAGTCAGGAATCATTATACATTGAAAGTGATGACCCTAAAAATAACTTTTTAGAAGGCTTCAAGGTGATACGTCTGCCCTTCAGTACAGCATCTACCCCTAAAAATGGTGGGATGTTTATGAAACATAGTTGGTTAGAAAAAATCAAGCATCTAAAAGTAAGAGTGTTTGGTGGTTCGAATTCTGAAATCAATGGTTATTTAAAATATGGAGGATTATCTTATATTAGAAAACAGTCTAAAGGAGTTATTGATCCCCAAAATCCATTAAGAATAATGGATGAAATGACAATCTATTCCACTCGATATTGGTTTTATGACATAGAAAAAAAAAGCTGGAGCTTTAAAAATGCTTTTTCATCACCTATTACGGTATATGTTTCAAATGACCCTGAAATGCCTGATTCGGTTAAAGAAATCGACACCTTTAAAGAATATAGCGTAGCAGCTTCTGAGTGGGTTCTTTATCTTGCAGTAGAAAAAGAAGATAACGTTCTTCTAGACGTTTCAGAAATTGCTGATATTGAAATTCATTTCTATTATTATTGGTATAGTCGCCCAATTGATACTCCACAAAAACTCGATAACTAACAAACGTATTCATGCTAACCATGATAGCTCATGCAAAGTATAAGGAACTAACATTATCAATGAAAAAAATTATTTCTATAATAACATTTTTTTCAATTTTATTCACGATTGCTTATGCAGAACCAGACAAATCCGGTGTTAGCCCTAATGTTATTTCTCTACCATCAGGCCCAGGCTCTATTGAAGGCCTCGGCGAATCATTTAGTCCTCAATTGAATAGTGGAACTTCAACTTACAGTATTGAATTAAAGCTTCCTCCAGGTAGAAACAATTGTGCTCCCAATTTAGACCTTGTTTATAACAGTGGAAATGGAAATAGGGCTTTTGGCTTAGGTTGGAATATAAATTCTCAATATATCCAGCTACAAACTGATAAAGGCCAACCTTTTTATACATTGTGGCCGAATAAAGATGGGGTTGATAATAATAATAATGGTAAAATTGATGAAGTTGATGAATTTGATACAATTATTTATTCAAATAAAGAGGAATTGATACCTACAAAAAATGGTTTTTGGCGGCTTGAGAATGAGTCTGAATTTATTCGATTTGAACGCTTTCAAAAAGGTTGGCTGGCAACCCTTAAGGATGGAACGCTTTTACGTTTTGGAATCAGTGAATCGTCACGCATTCAGGATCAGGAAAATCGAATATTTAAATGGTGTATCGAAGAATTAGTTGATACAAATGGAAACAAAATCTTATATACCTATGAAAAGATAGACTCAAGCCTCCAGTTATACTGCTCGACGATTCAATACAATTGTAAGAATGAAGCTTGTATTACTATTCAATTTAATTATGAAAAACGACCTGATATTATAGTAGATTTCAGGCCAGGTTATGAATTAAAAACATCATTTCGATGTACCAACATCAGAATTTTTGAGCGAAACAACCATGTCCGAACCTATCGCCTTGGTTATGAACAAACAACAAATTATCAGCCACTGTCTTTGCTAACATCCTTAACACAAATTGGTTCTGATGAAATATCTCAATTACCGCCAGCAAGATTTAGCTATGTTCCATTTTCAGGACAATTATCAAGTGTCAGAATCAACACAATATCACCCAATATCAGACTCAGCGACCCAAATATTGAATTTATTGATCTAAATGCCGATGGTTTGCCTGATATTTTGAATACGAATCTAAATCCACATTATTATTATTTAAATCTTGGTGCGACCAGTGGTGACAACATCAAATGGTCACCCAAAAAAAGAATGGATTCAAACATTTCAAGATTTTTATCTTCAAATACAGTTAAACTGGCGGATATGGATGGTGATGGTCAGACTGAGCTGTTCAATTTACAGGGAAGATTCGTTAGATTTTACGGCATTGATTCAGATATAAATTGGCATTTTAAAGGTGATATTATCAGTAATGGAAGGCTGTTGTTTGATTCTTCTGTTCGCCTTTTAGATGCCAATAATGATAAAAGAATTGATATTATGCAAACCACAAGATTAAACCATTTTGTTTGGATTAATCAAAAAGATAATACCTTTAGTAAACGATTTACAAAAAATTCCACACCTTTGAGACTTCAATTTGATAGAAATACAACAAAGATTGCAGATATGAATGGTGATCGCATTCCTGACCTGGTTCACCTTGAACGAAGCGTTTGTTTTTATTATCCAGGAAAAGGCTATGGCGATTATGCCAAAAGAGTTAGAATGAAAAATTCTCCTGATAAAATTGTGGATACCAGCAGATTTATTCTTGCTGATATCAATGGTGATGGCTTAAGTGATGTGATTCATGCTGGAAACAATATCAAGGTATGGTTAAATATTGGACTTGACCCGGTTGATCATAGTTTTGGAAGATTTGCACCTCCATTTAGCATTCGAACATCTTCGTTAAATTATTCAACAGTCTTTCGCCAGGCAGACATCAATGGAAACGGCTCCATTGATATTGTATGGAATAAATATCAGAACAATAAAAGCATGCTTGCTTTTATCGATTTTACAAGTGATGAACAACCTTATCAAATCAAAACGATCACCAATGGTATTGGACTCAAAACAACGATTCATTATCGTTCAAGTGCAATAGACATGTCAAGAGATAGAGATGTTGGACATCCATGGCCTGATAAATTACCTTTTGCCATTCAAGTTGTATCTAAAATTGAAATCAATGATGGTATGAATGATTACACAAAAACATTTGCTTATCATGATGGTTATTATGACAGTGAAGAGAAAGAATTCCGAGGATTTGCAAGGGCTGAAATGATCGAAACCGGAGATATCTCAGCACCGGATTCAATTATGGCATACAAGTTTGATACCGGCAATAAACATGATGCTTTAAAAGGAAAAATATTATCTACTGAATCTCAAACCAGGCAAAAAAAAATATTTTATCGTGAGGAAATCGATTGGAAAATAAAAAAAATAGCTGAAAGTATAAATGGCGATGACAGATTTGTTGTGTTTCCATTCCAGCAAAAGATTAAAAGACACATTCTGGAAAAAGGCAATGGAAATCCAGTCCAAATTGTTTGGGAATACGAATATGACAACTTTGGAAACAGAACAAAAGAAATCGAATTCGGGCGGATGGACCCTGGTTGGGATGATGAGCGCATCACTGAAATCACATTCTCATCACAATATGAATCTGGACGATCAAACTGGATCTTGACTAAAGAAATTGAAAAAAAAATAACAGATGAAAATGGGAGTTTAGTCGCAAAAGAAGTATATTTCTATGATGACTACATGATGCCTGGTTTTCTTACAAAAGGTAATCTTACCAGAGTTGAAAACTGGATTGAAGGTTCTTCATATTTAGTTTCGGAAAGAAAACAATACGATAATGATGGTAATATCATTGCCATTTACGATCCTCTTTATGGTAAAGAGCCTGGGCATTTTCGAAAAATTCAATATGATTCTATTTACAATACATATCCAGTCAGAGAAGTGATCTACACTGGAAATGAAAAAGTCCCGCAACTCATTTTCTCGGCATCTTATCATAAAGGATTTGGTGTTGTAACGTCAGCAACTGATCTCAATGGTTTTACAACACTTTATGATTACGATGCTTTTTCACGTTTGATTTCTATTACAAAACCACCGGATAAAAGAACTACGATTGAATATGAATATGCTTTGTCATGCAAGGTGGATAATAGCTCAAACCAAACGATCAATAGGATCGAAACTAGAAATAGAGATGAAAGTTCTGGAAATGGTTTTCTTTGTTCACGAGATTATTTTGATGGTTATGGCAGAAAAGTAATGACACGTTCTGAAGGAGAAACAACCGGTCAAGTTATTGTAAAAGATACGATTCAATATAACTCACGTGGGCTACCATGGAAAAAAAAATACCCGTATTTTGAAACCAGCTCACTTGACTTTAGCAAACCCACATTTTGTAATCAATATATAGAACATTTTTACGATGCAGCCGGCAGACCAATAATAATAAAACACCATGCAGGTAATGATCATATTGTACATTCCAGATTTTTTTACGAGCCTTTAATAACAATTATTCAAGATGAAGAACAAACCAATCCTGAATCCATACATTTTGGCTGTAAAACAAAATTTGTAGAAGATGGCTTATTGAAAGATAATAAAGGAAGACTTAGACAGGTATTTGAAATCGTAAAATTAAGCGATAAAGGAGAACCATTGGATACTCCTGTTGAATGGCTTACTCTTTACGATTATAATTTACGTGATAAGCTGATCAAATACATAGACTCTCAAAATAACCAGAAATTGATCCAATACGATGCCATTGGAAGAATGATATTTGTAAACGATCCAGATCAAGGACAGACGCTTTATAAATATGATTTTGCAGGGAATTTAATAAAAACCATTGATGCCAAAAATCAAACCATTCGCTATAAATATGATGGTGTTAACAGGCTCATTGCAGAATATTACAGCATAGACAATGAAATTGCAGATGTATCTTATCATTATGATTTACCATATGGGCAGCTTAAAAGAGGTTATTTTTGGAAACCAGTTCTGAAAGAGAAAATTAAACAATCTATTCTATACAATGAAAAATATTCTTCTGACTTAGATTTGAATAATGATGGAATAGTAAATGTTTCTGACATGGTTAAAGCTTTACAACTCAATATGCACTATGGAAATGTATCAGCAACAAATACACGTGGTCAACTATCCTGGGTTAAAGACCAATCTGGTGAAGAACATCTTTCTTATGATTCTCGAAACCGAATAAAATGGAAAGTTAAAAGTATTATTGGCGATGGAAATCAATTAAAAAATTTTTACACAGGATTTCAATACGATGCTATGGATCGTATTACCAAACAAATTTATTCCGATGGTTCAGAGACATGTTTTTTATATAATCAAAGAGGCTTACTTGAAGCTATTCCCGGTGTAATTGATGAGATAAATTATCAACCATCAGGGCAAAGAGAATTGATTCAATCAGCCTGTGGTATTGTTACACATTACAAATACGATGATAGGCTAAGGTTGAAACAATTAAAAACAGAACGATTACATGATAATCTGATTTTGCAAAATCTTCATTATACTTATGATGGACTGACCAATATTAAATCAATAATTGACAATCGATCTGAGAAAGATTTCACTACAATAATCAATGAACTTGAAATTAAACCGCAAGAAAAATATAAGTTAAACAGCAGCCAAACATTTCAATATGATTCCTTGTACAGGTTAACACAAGCTACAAATCCATCAATCTATGGCACCATTCATTATCGATATGATCGTATCAGTAATATGATTTTCAAACAAGCCAACCTAAAAGAACCAGATCCATCAATGAATCTCGGAAAAATTACTTCTGGCTCAAGCAAAGGTTCCTGGAATAGAATAGGTCGTAATAAGTGGGATCCACCAGGGCCACATGCAATAACAGAAACAGAGAAAGGCCCTTATGGTGGCATAGCTTTTACTTATGATAATAATGGTAATATAACGTCAAAAAATAAGCTTACTTTTCAATGGAACTTTAAGAATCGTTTAACTGCTGTAACAAATGAAGATACCTATGCAACCTATTACTATGATTACAAAGGAATCAGAAAAAAGAAACAGGTTCAAAATGAAAAAACTCAATGGAATGTTTATTATATTGATGAATTTTCTGAGGTTAGACAAGGAAAATTATTAAAATATATTTATGTTGGAAAAAACAGAATAGCTTGCTTTGATAATAGTAATGTTAACAAAAAACAATTTTATTGTAACGATCATTTAGGTTCTATTTCTTTTGTATTATCTGAAGCTGGAAAAATACTAAATATCATTGCCTATTTTCCTTTTGGCAAGAAACGTTTTGGTCTAAAAAATTTTGAGGTTAATTATCAGTTTACAGGAATAGAACTTGATAATGAGAGCGATCTTCACTACTTTAATTCGAGATACTATGATTCTGTTGTAGGAAGTTTTTTTCGTGTGGATGACTTGGGACAGGTTATACCTGATGATTGGTTAAAAAATCCTCAACAGTTGAATATTTATGCATATTGTAGAGGTAATCCTATTAAATACATTGATCCGAGTGGAAATACACCCTGGGATATTATAGATATTGCTTTTGCCGCCTGGAGTTGGAGTGATTTTGTAAATAAACCATCATTTCATAATTTAGGATGGGCACTATTGGATACAGCAGCTTTGGCGCCACTTATTCCTTCGACTGGTTATTTAAGAAGAGGAGTTAAATTATTAAATTCATCAAATGTTAATAATGCCTCAATTAAGCTATTGAGTACAGGGACCAAGTTTACACCAAAAATTTTAAAACAATTTCCACGTAGAGGTTGGACAAAAAGAAAGGTTCAAGGACTTATTGATAAACCATTTCATACAAGCCCTGCTATGAACAAAGCGAATAATAATCCTGCTACAGCTTTTTTCAATAAAGATGGAGGATATGTTGTCAGAGACAGTGTTAATGGTGAAATAGTTCAAGTTAGTAACCGTTCAGATCCAAATTGGGTACCAGATCCAAGTATTGCCGATCCATATATACCACCTAAGATAAGGAAGAAATGAAAATTGAACAAATAGAAGCAGAATTTGGAGGTAAAGGTATAAAACGAGGAGAACTATTGTTATTGCCCTCTGAAGTAGCAATTGAGTTGGTACATAGGTGTAAAGAAGAAAACTTAAAGATTTTAGGAATTGATGGATTTTTTATCAATGATGATATTACGCAACCTCTAATGGAGCACAGCATAGATCTTACGAATGAATCTATAGAGAAGCGTTTAACACTCTTTGATTCATATAAAATAGCAGAAATATTCTTAAACAAAAGAATCGATAGCACTCTTTTTTTCGAAATTATAATTGATTAGAACAACAAGAAATATTTGTATCTATAGTGAATTCTAATGAAAAAGGTATAAATACTCAGTGACTGTTATGATAATAGTATCCTATTCGTCCAATTTCTGTAAAAGAATTTATAGTACACAAAGGGTTGAATTTATATCACGAAATTTTATCCTCTTTTTTCACTGATAGCAATTTATTAAAATATAAAATTTTTTCAATATATTGGAGGTAATAAATGAAAAAAAATATCTTACTAACCATTATTGTTATGCTTTATTTTCCAATAAATGCAATTGCTTCACCAGAACTCTCATTTGATCCAATTATAATCCAGCAAGGAGAAGAATCAAACTTGAATATTAACATTTCAGGGGCAAATCAAAACTACGCTGGTATTAATATCACCATTGTCATGCCCTCTGAAATAGAAATTACTGATATTTCATCAGGAAATCTGCTTTTAGATTTCTCACTTGATTATCGAATTTTTTCGAATAATAACAAGGCTACAATTTTAGGTTATTCAGAAGACAAATCATTCTCCACATCAGGTACACTGTTTGTACTTAAGGTAAAAGCAAAAAAAAATGCATCGCCTGGATCGAAATCAATCTCATTTTTATCTGCATCAAACAATTCTTTCATCAACTCAAATGCTCTTTCAAATAGTGATGGTTCAGTTTCAATTGTTCCTATCTTAAAAAATTCAAACATTACAGTCTCCACTGAAAATGATACTGATTGGGATGGTTTGCTTGATAAATGGGAATTTTTCATTATTAATAGCAATGCAAACGATCATATTGAGACTTTAGAAGATGTAAATCCTGAAGATGATTTTGATGGTGATGGAGCAAGCAATTTAAAAGAATTTAAAAGTGGCACTGACCCAACGAATCCAGCTGATTATCCTTCTGAAAAAGATGACCATGGTAATGATTGTAATACGGCTACGGTTGTAACTATAAACTCAAGTGTTAAGGGGGTTATCAATAAAAAAGGGGATTATGATTTTTTCAAATTTATGAGTGATTTACCCTCAGCCCTTGATATTTATACAACAGGTGACTTTGACAGTGATGGGTATTTATATAATTCTAATTGTAACATCATGGATCATGATGATAATTCTGGAACTTCTAATAATTTTAATATTATCAGATCTGTTTCAGGTGGTACCTTTTATATTTCTGTGAAGCATTCTGATGAAAGCAAAACAGGGAAATACACATTACATGTTACCACTATTCCTGATGATCATGGAAACAGTTGCGTAACTGCTACAGTAATGAATGTGAACAGCAGTATAAGTGGTACAATCGAGGGGGGTAGAGATAGTGATTATTTTTCAATTCAAGTTCCATATGATGGAAAATTAAGCATTTATACAAAAGGTACTACAGATACCAAAGGATTGTTTAAAAAGAATAATTGTCTGACAATTGCAAATAATGATGATTTTCAAAATGGTTTGAATTTTAAAATCGAACGTCAAGTCACAAAAGGAACATACTATGTAGCTGTGAGTCATTATTCATCGAAAGGTACAGGAAATTACACATTACATATTGATTTATTAGAAAATTCCTATAATGATCTTGTATCTGGTCAGGGGAAGCCTTCAATTGAAATTACAGATTATCCTCCTTATAACAACAGAATCA
>Ga0272440_1002623_pt1 | contig 13867 bp, 10 predicted proteins | sample SSMMMBAug17_FD_192440 | JGI IMG/M metagenome (GOLD analysis project Ga0272440, IMG submission 192440) | Marine sediment archaeal communities from Little Sippewissett salt marsh, Falmouth, MA, United States - SSM-MMB-Aug17 | ecosystem: Environmental > Aquatic > Marine > Wetlands > Sediment ...
TTTCGTTCCTATGTACGATGGGCGAACATAAGGTTCGCCCCTACACGTTCTTGGCACATAAGTAAATGAGGAATTTATTTTTCGAGCATTCCTAAGTTTCTTCTCCTGCAAATGATAATGCCTGGGTCAACCATTTATCACTTCGAAGCACAGATTTTCGTTGATAGTATGCAAGTTTTTCAGCTTTTTTTTGTGCATATGCATACAAGATTTTGCCTGATAAACGTAAATTGTTCTTAAGATAAATCATTCCAAAACATTTTTGAATGCTTTTCGGTACATATCGATGAATCAGTTCATCTTCTAAACTGATAAATGCCTGAGCACTTCCCGGATTCCCCTGTCTGGCGCATCGACCAAACAATTGTCTATCGATTCTGCTGGATTCATGACGTTCAGTTGCAAGAACATGAAGGCCGCCTAAACCTTCAACACCAGGTCCCAGTTTAATATCAGTTCCACGACCGGCCATATTGGTTGCAATGGTAATACGTTCCTGGTTGCCGGCATCTGCAACAATCCTGGCTTCAGCTTCATGACGCACCGCATTAATAATCTGGCAATCCATTCCAGCCTGATTTAATCGTAAGGATAAGTCTTCACTTGCAGCAACATTTCTGGTGCCAACCAATATTGGGCGACCTGTATTATTGATGGTTTGAATTTCTCGCACAATGGCATCAATCTTTTGTGCTTTTGTAGTGAAAACACGATCAGACAATTGTTTTCGAATGCATGGCCTGTTTGTAGGAATACGCGTTACCGGAAGCCGATAGATTTGCCAGAATTCACCGCGGGCTTCACTACCGGTTCCGGTCATACCGGATAATTGAGGAAATAATCGAAAAAAGCGTTGAAAACTTAATCGTGCTAAAGTTTCCATAGGGTCAGTAATTTCAACCCCTTCTTTGGCTTCAACAGCTTGATGAAGGCCATGGCTCCAACTTCGACTGGGCATCAAACGACCGGTGAATTCATCAACAATGACCACCTTATTATCCTGTATGACATAATGTTTGTCCCGATGAAATAAGGCTTGTGCTTGTATCATCAATTTAATAATTTCCTCCTGTCGCGATAGGCCACGCCAGATTCCAGGAAAATGTGTTGATGCCTTTCTAAGTTCTTCTTTACCTTTGTCAGTAATTCGCACTTCTCTATACAGATCCATGACTTTATAGTGGATATCTGGCACAAACTTTGGACTCATGGTGTGCGCAATTTCAATGGCTTGTTTTAATGGTTCATTTTCCATGGGTCGGGATATGATTAATGGGGTCACCGCTTCATCAATTAACACGCTGTCAGCTTCATCAACAATGGCTGTATGAAGGCCGCGCATGACCATTTGATCGGTCTGAGCGTCATTAAAAGGAACAAAAGAATGTATCAAACGTATACCTGGATGATGACAATTGCCTGCTTTTAATCGATCGCGTAAAAAATCGGCCAAAATCTCTTTACTGGTTGTGTATACGACATCTTTAATATAGTTTATGCGACGTTCTTCTGGCGGCATGCTGCCAATAACGTGACCTGTGGATAACCCACAAAAAGAATACAATGGTTCAAGTTCAATTGTATCGCGTTTTGCAAGGTAATCGTTAACAGTCACAATATGGCATGGAAGCCCTTTCCAACCAGAAATCACTGCTGCCAATGCGGCTGTCAGGGTTTTGCCTTCGCCGGTGGCCATTTCAGCCAGAAATCCTTGAAGCAATACCAGACTGCCCATGATTTGCACAGGAAATGGACATAAACCGAGACTTCGATGGGCCGCTTCAGATATATATGCCAATGCATGGGCGTGAAGATTGAGATCATTTCGACCTTGACATCTTATTTGTTCTTTCAAGCTTTGAAGATGTTCTTGAAGATCATTTGTGGATAATGTTTGCAGTGTTTCTGCATGATGGTGTATTGCAATTGCTTTTTTATAGATGGTTCCTGATGGTGTTTTATATTGAAGTACTTTTCCAACAATGGCATTCATCACGCTATCAAGCCCCTGATACAAATCAGGAGACTTTTGCATGCCAGTCTGAAAATACTCCTGACAGATTTTCATGGCGAATACCTGGCAATATTTTGCTTGATTACTTCAATATCTCCATGTTCAGCAAAACTGTAGTATACTTTATCGCCTACAATAATATGCTCATGGACTGTAATTCCCATGTATTGGCATCCCTGAATAAGCGATTGCGTGAGTTTTTTATCTTCATGTGATGGTGTGGGATCTCCTGAGGGGTGGTTGTGTGCAAACATGACTGCTGCGGCATTGTGTTTTAATATGGAAACAATGACTTCTCTTGGATCAACACAGGTTGAGGTCAGTGTGCCCTCAAAAATAATCTCTGTTGTAATCACCTTATTTTTGGCATCAAGCATGATGACTGCAAAACATTCACGCGTCCGATGTTCTAAAGACTGCTGTAAATATTTAAACAAGGTCTCAGGGCTGGAGATTAAATCTCGATCCATTAAACTTTCCTGGGTATAACGTTCTGCCACCGCTTTGACCAGTTTAATGCCAAAAATATTGATTTCTCCAATACCCTTAATTTCTGCCAATTCTTTTACAGGTGCATTGATAACGCCTGAAAGCGTTTTAAATTTGTCAATGGCTTTACGCGCCATTGGACGTACATCCTTTCGGGGTGTACCGATGGTTAACAGCATTTCTACAATTTCGTAATCATGAAAACCATCCAGACCAGCTTTTAAAAAACGTTCTCTCAGTCGCTTTCTGTGTCCTTTTTGATAATCCACAGTATGTTGTGTAGCCATGATCGTAGTTAATTGTGTGTTTTTCTATATTTTTCAAGATGTTGCATCAATCGATCAAGTGTTTTTTGCTGATATTTCTTCCCCACCAAATCATACCATATTTTTTTTGTACGCGTTTGAAAATCGCTTAAAACAGCAGGTGTCATCTTTGATTCCTTGATACCATATCGAAGCATTGCTTTGTAAGCCTTGATGCTGTCATCGCGGCATTTATTACAAAATTTTACCGCTGCTGTATCTCGAAGTTCAAGAAGTTTTTTATGATACTTCTTTGGGATCTTATTCCAAGATTTCAATGTAATAAAAGCAGCAGCCGGTGAATACCGAATCTTGACCGGATTGACATATTTCATAATCGTGTACATCTGGCTGCCAATGACCCAAACAGATGGTGCAATAAACGTATCCACAATTCCCTGCCTGATTGATGAGGATATTTCAGGAACAGTAACAGGAATTGGATCGGAACCTAGTTCTGTCAAAAGAGCCATTTCCAGATCGCCATACCACGTCAGAATGCGCGCTTTTTTAAAGTCAGACAATTTGGACATTTCATATTTTACCGAATAAATCTGGTCAAAATCCTGATCTGCCCAAATAAAAATTTTATACCCATTCTGGCTGGCAATCCGATCAAAATCATCACGCATTGTTTTTCGAATATAATCAACTTCAGCATAATTTTCAAACATAAATGGGAGTTCCACAACAGCCATTTCAGGACAGGCAAGAACAACCCCTTGACCACTCAGGGCTGCGCCATCCAATTGGCCAATTTTCATTTTTTGCACATAATCTCGGTCATCACCCATAACACCTCCCCAGTACCATTTGAGCTTGACTTGACCGTTTGTCGCCTCTTTGATTGCTGGATGCATAATTTTTCGGATATGCCTGGCCCATCCAACAGTTTTTGGCGCCAGCGTCGCCATTTTAAGACGATATTTCGCTGCTGCCACCATTGAACAATTAATTGATAACATAAACAATAAACACATACCATAAATCATTATAATTTTGAATTTCGACACAAGAACCTCCTTCTGTATAAAATTTATAAAAATAGATACGCACAAATGAATTTATTTTTATATAATAAATGAACGATAATCAAGATTTTTCTTGTATTCATAAAATTAATTTTTCTTGAAATTTTAGTTATCCATTATGAATGGGCGAACTGCCCAAAGAGAAAGATCATTCTCAAGCGATGCATGGCGTAATGTACAAGTTATTGGAAAATTTTGCCTCAAGCAAAAACCGAAACCCAACCAATGTCCGAAACCAATGTAGGGGCGAACCTCGTGTTCGCCCTCCGAACTAAAACCAAAAACGAACCGATATCCAAAAACCAATTTATATGGGTTCATGGTTTATCTTCGCAATCGGACATTGGTTTGATTTGGGTTTCTGTTAGATAGAGGGCGAACACAAGGTTCGCCCCTACATTGGTTTCGGACTTTGGTTGGATTTCGGTTTCTGTTAGAGGGCGAACACAAGGTTCGCCCCTACATTGGTTTCGGACTTTGGTTGGATTTCGGTTTCTGTTAGAGGGCGAACATAAGGTTCGCCCCTACATTGGTTTCGGACTTTGGTTGGATTTCGATTTCCGCTCGTTCCCAAGCTCTGCGTGGGAACGAGTTTTCATGCGAGTTCGCCTTAACCTGACGGCTATGACATACGCCCAGGCAGAAATCAACAAATTCCAGGCAATGAAAAAATGTGATCAGATATTTCGTGATCTGCCAAAACAATATCAGCCGCTTTATATTCAATGGCAGCTTTAGGCATACCAAATACCGCAGAAGTTGATTCATCCTGACAGATGGTATAGCCGCCATTGTCATGAATGGCTTTCAAACCTTTTGCTCCATCTGTTCCCATCCCGCTTAACAAAACAGCAACTGGTTTTACATAAACATTTTCAGCCAATGAAAAAAAAAGTACATCAATAGAGGGCATACAAAAATTGACCGGTTCGGATTGAAATAATTGAACCATCTGATTGTTTACTTTCATATGTCGATTACCTGGTGCAAGCAAGACAGCGCCTTTATTATCAAAAATATTTATCTTGTTTTTTGCAAAAGTAACATCAATACCACATTTGCTGGTTAACCATTCGGGAAATCGTTCTGTACCAGTGCTGGACATATGAATAACCAACAGGATTGGGACATTACAATTTTTGGGAAACGATTTGAATATGTTTGAAATAATTGCAGGACCGCCTGTTGATACACCCAATGCAATTAAATTATATTTTCTTTTATCATTACAATGAATTGCTTGATTTTTTGCTGGACTAACTTGTATTGAAGAAAATTGTTTCATTCGTGAGGCCGCTCGGATTGTCATTTTTAATTGTTGTTTCCATTTATTGGGATGGGTCGATGAAAATTCTTTATTGATTGTATCCAGAGCACCGGCAGAAATGGCATCCCAAATTTTATAATGAACCGAAGCCTCCTTTGAAGCAGAATGGAGAATGATTGCTGATGGCGCAGTCTGCATGATGTATTGCGTTGCTTTGAGTCCATCCATACACGGCATGATAATATCCATCAAAATAACATCAGGCATTAACGTTCTTGCCTTGATTATCGCCTCTTTACCATCTTTTGCTTCACCAATAATTTCAATATCTGGTTCATCCTTTAAAGTGGTGCAAACCATTTTTCGTATTGTAAGAGAATCATCCACTACCAGCAATGTAATTTTTTTCTTTTGTGTCATATCAAACTTTCCACTGTATTTAAAAAATGTTGTTTATCAAAATTATTTTTTACAATATAGGCATTGGCACCAACAGCAATCCCTTTGCGCTTAATTGCATCATCAGAAAGCGACGACAAAATTATGATTGGAACATTTGCATATGTATCTGTACTTCTAATGCGTTTTGATAATTCAAATCCATCCATTTCAGGCATTTCAATATCTGTAACAATCAACTGAAAGGAATTGATTAAAATCAGCTCAATGGCTTCAAATCCTGACTTTGCATATTTTACATGGTACCCTTTTTCATGGAGAATATTTGTGATCAGTGTTCTTGTGGTCAATGAATCATCAACAACCAGGATATTGGCAGGTTGTTTTTGAATGGATGGTTTGGTTGAAAATTCTTTTCGGGGTATACTTCGAATTTGCTCGAAAATATGGACAACATTGATAACAAAAGCAGGACGACCATTTTCTAAGATGGTTGAAGATCTTAGATGCTTGATATTATTTAACGCACCTTCGAGGGGTTTGACAATACTTTCCTTTTTCCCAAAAAATTCATCAATAATCAATGCGGCAAAATTTTGTTGATCTTTTATAATAATGACATTGAATTTACTTTCTTCTACTTTCTGGCTTTCAATTTGGAGTAAGTGAGACAGATGCAGTAATGGCACGGGTAAATCATGAAACATGATTACTTGTGACCCTGCCTCATAAGAAATTTCTTCATAAGATACCATTCGGGTCTCAGCAACATTTTTAAGAGGAAACAATAAATTATGATTGGACACTCTGACCATAAAAGTATCAATTAAATTCACTGATCCTGGAAGTGTGATTGAAATGTTTGTAGACTGATCAATCTGGGACTCAAGCTGGATAAAACCGCCGAGATTTGTAATTGTATTTTTGATAATATCCATGCCAACCCCTCTTCCCGCATATTCGGTGATATTTTCAGCAGTAGAAAAGCCTGGGGCAAAAATTAGAGATAATGCTTCCTGATCTGTCATTTCATCAATAATTGCATGGTTATATAAATTTTTTTCTTTTGCAGTTTTTCTGATTTTTTCAGGGTCCAAACCGCGACCATCATCAATGCATTGAATATGAAGAAAATCACCTTTTTTTTCAAATACAAGCATGATGGCACCGACTTCATTTTTCTTTTTTTGTTTTCGTTGCGTATTGCTTTCTATGCCATGAATAAGACTATTTCTAAGAATATGATAGATGGGTTCTCGTAATTTTTCAAATAAATCTCTGTCAATAAGCATGTCTTCACCGGTCAACTTAAAATTTACGCTTTTATTTATTTTTATCGATAAATCTCTTACAATTTTTTCAAAAAAGAATTTTCGATTTCCTATTGAAATTAATCGCGCTGTCATAATGATATCACTGATTTCTTTTAAAAAAATGTGCCCGCGTTCCATGCTGTTTTCAAGCTTTTCAATCTCATTTTCAATGATCGTTCCTTTTGATATTTCATGACTTGTGGATCGTTTGATCTCAGACAGAATATCTTTCATTCTCGCATTATTGATGAGCAATTCATTGGAAAGATTGGTCAGGCGATCAATATCATGCGATTCAATCCTTACATTTACAGAATCAGATTTTGGATTTACAGTGCAGGATGTGTGTTTGGTCGTTTGATGAATGTCTTCACTTTTAAGCGGCGCAGCATTTTTCTCCTTATGTTCGCTTGACACATGGTCTTTTGGGGAAAAATGTGTTGAAATTTCAATGATTGGATTTTCTTTTTTGTTATCTTGATTCTTGACGTGCGCATTAAGCTTTTGAAATATGTTCGAAGTGTCAATCGTATTTTCCGATTTCCCCTGTTTTAAGGCATCAAGAATATTCTCGGATATAGAAACAGCTTCCAAAAGGAGCGTAATATCATCAGAGTAAATGCTTTTAGTTTTTCGATTAATGGAAAGCATATCTTCCATCAGGTGAAAAAGGGCAGATGTCGCGCGAAGGTTAAAAACACTGGCAGCCCCTTTTAGCGTATGTGCATATCTGAATAAATTGTTGATCAATTCGAAATTATCAGGCGCTTTTTCAAGGGACAAGAGGTCTTTTGTCATATTCTCGAAAATTTCTTCTGCTTCAATTTTAAAGTATTTTAATTCATCTTCCATAAACGCATTCCAATAAATTATAATTCCGCAAGTTTTCGGGACATACTGAGCATCTGCTCTGCTGTGCGAAGGGTCTCTTCAGAACTGTTTTTAACATCTTCAGCCGCAGTTTGAATATTTCGAATGGCATCGGCAGCCTGTTCAATGGCAATTTTCTGCTGAGAAATGGTCATATCCATTTCTTTTGCTGAAATGAGATTTTGATCAGCTGATGTTTGAATACTGTCAAAATGATCCACAGTTTCAAGAATCATTTGCATGCCATTTTCAACAGATTTAATGCCATCCTCAGTAGTCAGAATTGTTTTATTGCCGCCTTTCTGGATGTCTTCAACCAAAACACCAATATCTTTCGTCGATTCTGTGGCTTTGTTGGCCAATTTCATGATTTGCTCGGCAATTGCGGAAAAACGTTTTCCAGCATCACCAGCGCCGACAGCTTCAATGGTCGCATTATAAGACAGAATCGTTGTTTGTGCAGACAGTTCATTGATAATATCAAGTGCCAGACTCATTTGCTGGGTTTTTTCATTGAGGGACAACATATTTTCAGCAATCTTTTCTACCTGTGTTTTTATGATTTCAATTCCGCTGACAGTATTTTCCAATGAGCTTTTTCCCAGATTTGCAGATGTATTGGTCGCTTCAGCAGCAGCAACAAAGTTATTTGCAATATCTGCAAGTTGTCGTGATGATGCCACCTGTTCTTCAATATTGGTATTTAATTCAGATGTTGATGTTACTTGATTGGCTGTATTTGATAATTGATGCTTGGCAGCAATTTTTAGCTCTTCAGATGCTGTATTGATTTCTGCCACAGCAAGGTCTAAAGGCCCTTTTACCCCCCTAATAATTAAAAAACCAACAAGAATAACAAATAATGAACAAACCAATGCAGATAGTGCAGATATCAATACAATTATTCGTGTTTCAGCCATAATCGATTTTTCCGGCACACATACTGCCAGACATAAATGACTTTCATATGAATGATAAGGCGTATTATCCGGATCCACAGAGAGAAATGAGACGAAATGACTTTGATTATCAATGATCAGTTTGTGAAATGATTGGATGCTATTTTCTCGAATTATTGAATTCAATTTCTTCTGATTAAATATTTTTTTGTGAATCATTTGATCATTGGAATGGCCAATGGCACGTCCTGTTTCAATTTCTATCAGTGCCATCTGCGCATTTTCAAAACCTTTCTGTTTAAATTCGCCATAAATATCTTTAATGAGTGTATTCATTTTTGACCAGTCAATGGCTGCCAGAAAATACCCATTATGCTTGCCATTGGTGTCCATTGTTTGAAATCCAAACATGCATGTATACTGACACGCATTGTTTGAATCTCTATTTTTGCACACATAATGCTCAAATATTTTTAGATGTTTATGATCTTCAATAAGATCAGATATCATTTTACTGCTAAACTGAATATTTTTATTATCAGTCACATCAAGAATTTTTTTTCCTTTAACATCTGTTAATAATAAATGGGAAAAAACCGGATAGGATTGATGTATAAAATCAAAGTGCTTTTGAAGTTCATCAAAGGTTTGAAATTCAACGCTCATGCCAAAAATATCGTTTTGAATCCAATGATTAAATATTTCTCTTTGTATCTGCAAAAAGCGTTTTATTTCATTGGCGCCATTTTCACTGATGAGTTGTAGAACAATTTTATTATTTTCTGGTAAATTTTTTGAAGAATGATACGTCATTACAACCATTGCAAGCATTGGTAGTAATGATAGCAATAGTCTTGAATATATTCTTTTTTCAATTTTATTTGAAGTGAGGAAAAAGCGTTTTGTTGACATAATAATTTTCTCCTTAGATGGTTAAATTAAATAAAAATGCGATTATAATCCTTCAAGGTGTATTGACTTTCCGGCTTTCAACCGAATTTGGTTCCATTGTTCGCGGGTTCTGGCTGCATCATGACCAGAAATACGATTAATAATCTCAAAATAATCCAGTTTAAATGGATCCCTTAAAACATGCTTTTTTTCCTTACATTTTACTGCATAAACAGTTTGAATTGATTGATGATCAAATTTTCGCCAGATTTGTTCATCTTTAAGAAGTTGGTATTTATGGTTTTCCAGGGCTAAAATGATATGCGTCGGGTAAAAGGATTGTGTTCTTTCAACAGCATTTTTAAATTCATACAAAATTGTATATGCTGAAGCACCGGATGAGCTGGGATATCGATTGTACCATCGGATATATGCTTCTACGAATTGTTTACCTCTTTCATAATGATACTTGAATGGCACATTCCAGCACCAGGGCACTGCACCAATTACACCTTCCATCACCTTTGGCCCCCCACCTTCAGCCATACCCAAAGTCAGATTGGGTACAACAACCTGCATTTTAGATTTCATTCCCAAAGATGTTGCCAATCGAATGGCATTTTCCATATCTTTTCCAAATAGAACCAGCACTAAAATATCTGGTGCAATCATATTGGCAAAAGCCAGTGATCGCTTAAAATGTGATTCTTGAGCGTTTGGAAAAGGAATTTTTAATCCAATATGATACTTTTTATTTTCAGTATCAGTGAGTTTTCTTAAGGATGCTTCAGTGCTGTGTCCCCAGGTATAATCTGCTGTAATATATAAATAACGTTTGCTGCTGAAATGTTCTTTCAGATATGACGCAATTGCTTGCGCGCCCATCCAACTGTTGTAGCATTCTCGGAAAGTATGTCGATGGGCATGAATTCCAGTTGTTGTTGCTGAATAGGTCAACGTTCCAAAAAACAAAACTTTTTCATGCTGACATATTTTACCTGCTGCAATGGCAACCGCACTTGAAGATCCGCCAAAAATCATTTTCACATGATAATCTTTAATCAATTCAATAATATTCTTTTTGGTTTTTTCAGGACTTGATGCTGAATCTCTAACTATTAGTTTGATTTCTTTGCCCAAAATGCCGCCGCTTTTATTAATTTCAGAGATGGCCAGTTTTGCTGCACGAAGCTGATCCAATCCCTGAACTGAGTATGGGCCTGTTCTTGGATAATTTAAACCAATGTTAATATGATCATTGGCAAACGCATTGGCTGAAAAAATCATCAACCCGATGATGATCATTTGAATAAACATTTTTTTAATCATAATTGTTATCCTCTGATAAAGGCATCAGGATATAAAATTGAAATTAACTGGTTATCTACAATGACTTCTCCTTTGATCAATGAAGCGATTTCGCTGCTCAAAGATATGGGCCGCGGCTTGATATCGCTTTCTGGAATCGAAATCATTGAAACCAGACGATCAACAGGTATGGCAGATTCAATGGGCAAACCTTTTGTGACCATCAAAATATTCTCTTTTTCCATATCAACAGTACCCAGTCCTAATAAATAATATGTATCAATCACCGGCATGACTTGATTTCTATAATTAAAGACACCGCATAAGGATTCACATTTACCAGGAATCGGCACCACAATTTGCTTTAAAACAATTTCTTTGAGATTTGATAAGGGCCATGCATACTGCTCTTGAGAAATATAAAAAATTATGTATTTCAAAAGATTTTTTAATTCATATTCAAAAGGTTTTGTTTGATCGAAATCAAAGCTTTTTCTCAATGATTCCAGTTCGTTGATCAGACTTGATGTTGTAATACTTTTTTTCATGATTATTGATTACTTTTTAGATAATCTTCAAGAAATTCTTTATTATAGCCCACACAAAAAAGTTTAAATCGATTTGAATGTTCTAAATGAAGAATTTTTAAAGCATTATTAAAGGATTTGTGCATTTTTTCCTTATCTCCCAATTTCCGGTACATTTCTCCTAATCGAAAATGTGGATAGAAAAACGTCTGATCCAAAAAGATGGCATTGCGACACCCATTAATGGCCTCGGAAAATCTGTTCATTTCTTCATGAATCATGGCTCCCAGCATATAAGTTTCAGGAGTAAGATCATGAATCATCTGCGCTTCATTAAAAATAATTTGAGCTGCCTGTAAATCTTTCTTATAGACATATATTAAACCAACCAGAATTAAACTATATAAGTTCTTATTATGATTATTCTTGTTCAGCAACATTTGGGCATCATCAATTTTTCCAATGCTATATAAGTTAAGGGCTTCATGAAAATAATTCTTGTCACTGAGATTTATATGTGAATCATTTCTACTTTTATTTTTTAAGTATTCAAAAGGATGTTTTTGAATACACTTTCTTTTTTGTTGTAACTTATTAATTTCAAGTGTATCTTTTTTTAATGGATTGACTTTCTTACGTTGTTTTTGATAAACAAATGCATTATCAAATGATAAGGGTTTAAAACTGAAATTTTTAATGATATGACTTTCAGCATGCCCCAAAAACAAGTAACCTTCATCATTCAGCGCTTGATATATATGTTCCATAATATGTGCTGCAATATTTGAAGTAAAATACATCAGAACATTTCTGCAAAAAATAATATCAAAACATGAATAATGTTTAGGAAAACCATTCTTACTGATCAAATTGAAATGTTCAAAAGTGATCATTTTTCGAAAGCAATTCCGAATTCTATAGCGTCCCCTGCTTTTTGAAAAATACTTGTTTTTACAATCATCCATTGTTTCACGAAAAGCACTCTCTCTATATATGCCTTGTCTGGCATGATTGAGCGAAACTTCATTAATATCAGTTGCCAAAATTTCAATGTCCCATTTTTTATAGTGCGGCATATTTTCACTGATCATAATTGCAAGAGAATAGCTTTCTTCACCACTTGAACAAGCTGCCGACCAGACACGTAAAGACATATCATTACGAACTACTTTATTTCTTATGATCTCGGGAAGTATTTTATTTTTTAAAGCATTCCAATGATGGGAATTTCTGAAAAAATATGTTTCTCCAACAGTAAATGAATCAATCATAAATTGACGTTCATGCGTCCCCTTTTTCGAACAAATAAATTCTAAATATTTTTTCTCACTGGTCAGTCCATTTTTTTTCATACGATTGGTCAGCAAATATTTAAGGCGTTTTTTATTCTCTTCATCAAAATGAAATCCAAATTCATTCTGAAAAAAAGAAATGGTTGTGTTTTCAATATACGTCATATGGCTTCTTGCATCCATTTATCCAGTGAAAGGACTGGAATCAGTTTTTCATCAATTCTAAGATAATTTTGAATGTATTGCGTACGAATGTTCATGGTTGCATATTCCGATACAGTATCAATATTGTCTGCTGATGCATGAATCATTTGGTACAAAGAATCAAAGGCAAAGCAAGATACTTCTGATAAATTTTTGAAAGCAAACCACATGCAAAGATTATCCTGATTGACAGCAGGCATATTGAGAATCCTTTTTAAGTTATATACAGGTGTTGTTTTGCCATGATAATTGATCATACCGATGATTGCATGATCAAAGGATTTTTCTTTATATAGATTTGCCATGCGGTTAATTTCACAAATATCAGATATGGGGATCGCATAAACATCGTTATTTAAATAAAATCCTAAATATTTTGTTTTGCTTAGATTGTTCATAATGAATTGAATAAAAAAAATTATGTCATAATAATATATAAGTCGGTTTACGTATCTATGGAAAACTCTGAAAAACGTACCCTTTTTCGCTTGTCTGAAAACGCGGACTGGGGAAATTGTTTTTCAAGCGATTCTATTCAAATTTTGCAAGATTCATGCTAAAGCAATTAAGTGTAACCAAAATGGCCGGAATTTAAATGATCACTTGCCATTTTTTGAACCAGATTAAGATGAATAAGAAGAAATAAACACTGTATTTTAATCATCTTATTCATCTTCTTCAGTGTAATCCTGGTTCAAAAAATTAATGAGCAAAATGTATTCACCTGCCATTTTGGTTACACTCAAAGCAATTAATTGCGAATTATTATTAGACTTGTATTGACCGGCAATTTTGGGTACACTGATATCTTTATTATCAATCAACATAATCTATGCCGCCTAACAGGGCGAATGAATGCTTGAAGAATAAGATTAAAATGTTCGTGTTGCGGTTTTTGTATTGTAGAGAAATAGCATGCCACGTCTCTAAAGAACTCTCGAAAAATAAGTTCCTCATTTTCTTATTTGCCAGCCCGATGTAGGGGCGAACCTTGTGTTCGCCCTCGAACGAATAACGTATTCGTTCCTATGTACGATGGGCGAACACAAGGTTCGCCC
>Ga0272440_1002624_pt1 | contig 13867 bp, 12 predicted proteins | sample SSMMMBAug17_FD_192440 | JGI IMG/M metagenome (GOLD analysis project Ga0272440, IMG submission 192440) | Marine sediment archaeal communities from Little Sippewissett salt marsh, Falmouth, MA, United States - SSM-MMB-Aug17 | ecosystem: Environmental > Aquatic > Marine > Wetlands > Sediment ...
ACACAGCGCTCCACAGGACGTCAAAAGCAATGTCGTTTTTTACCAATTGGCAATTTATTGGTTAAACAACGTCATCATTTCAAGAGAAAATCCTTTTTTGCTTTTGCCGCCTGTGAGCTTAATGTTAGGTGAAGTATCATAAACAAAGTCAGTCCTTATTTATGAGAATCAGAATTTACAAAATTTAAGAATTTTGAATAGGGGCGTATGTACAGTTTAGGGGAAGTGAATTTCATACAAGGAATGCTCAATTTCGGCAACCCCAAGAACAGCGTAGGGCTAAAGCCCAACGCTGAATTGAGAAAGGACGCTAAAGCGCCCTCTTACAACATAGGTACTGAATAGGGAATATCATGATTTTCATCAATTTTGAAATAAATAAACAGTTAATTAATAATTAGCTTTGGGTATTGAGGGCGCTTTAGCGTCCTTTCTCAATTCAGCGTTGGGCTTTAGCCCTACGCTGTTCTTGCAATTGCCGAGATCGTGCATTCCTTGTATGAAATTCACTTTCCCTAAACTGTACATACGCCCTTTGAATAGTGAATATAACATCTTTATGAAAATTCTTTGAATGCAGAAAATTCTGATTCTAAAAAATAGACACGAATTCTTTTACAATGTTCCCCTAACGTGTACATACACCCTGAAAATATTTTTTCACCACGAAAACAGGAGGTTAATCTTATGGCAAAGAAAAAAAAGGCCAAAAATAAAATTATGAAATTACAGCAAAAACGTCAGAAGAATAAATTGAAACGTGGTCAATCAAGACCCAAAAAGAAAGCGCCAACTCTTCCTGGCATCCAACAATTAATCAACAGGTCTCCCTTGTCTGATATACAAGCGCCTGATGGTTTTATTCCAATCTCTATAACGCAAGCCATACTTGAATATGCAAAACCCTTTATGGAGATTTCAAAAGCTGATGATATTAAAGATAAAAATGAAGTTTTTCAGATTGTTCAATCTTGCTGGAACTATACCATTTTGTTGGAGAATGGAGAGAATACAGATGAAACAAAAATGAAACTCGTCAATGCTATCGCGTCAATGTTTGGTATGGATATGAAAGAAGCCAATGTTTTTTTTGAAAAAATGATTCAAAGAAAAATAGATCTGTTCCCGCCTGAAATCCAGCAAAAACCATCAATGACAATGTTCATGAAAAAACAGTCAACTCAGCCCATCACTGCTTTTGATTACAATAAGCTTGATTTATCAGGAGATCCGATACCATCAGATACAAAAGACAAAGCACTTATCAACGCAATTATGAAAATGGATCAGTTTATGATTGATCAGGCGGACTATGATGATTGGGAAGACCATTATTTGTCTATGGAAGAAGCATGTTCTGACAGATTTTATAAATGGCTTAACGATAAGGGGCTGACAGAATACAGCCAGGATTTTCCATATTGGGCTGAAATTTATCTGAATTTTATTTACAGATACATGCACAATGATATTGTCCTTTTAAAGAAAGTGCAACCAATATACATCGAAGAATTTTTTTCTGACTATGTCTTACGTAAAGTGATGGCAGGACCACAAGAATATGTTCAGCTTATTCCTGCACTAAAGACATTTTATAACTTTCTGCATGAAAAAGGCTATTTTGATAATCCAGAACCAATGATAGGATTGTTAAGCGCCGCTGAATCATTATTTTTAGATATTCTCAAAAAGCGGGCTTGACGTGATGGTTCTGAAAATTTTGATATCAAAATGAGACTTCAAAGAGAAAAAAACATACAATATCAAGAATGGGGAAGTTAGGAATCATCGAAAAATAAGTTCCCCATTTATCTTAAACGTATAATTGTTTGGCACGTAGAGACGTAGCATGCTACGTCTCTACAGAACAAAAATCCCGATGAACATTTTTTTAAATGGGGAACTTATTTTCCGAGCATTCCTTAGTCTCCAAGATTTCCTTAGCCAATTTACTGAGACGTGGCCCAGCGGCCAGGTTTTAAGAGGAGAATAAAAAAACAATATAAAAGGGACCCCTTTAATATTGTTTGTTTATTTCGGATAGGTCTATAAGTGTATGCAAAAATTTTTTTTTGATTTTTGTATTTTTTTTCACTTTTTATGTAAGAAATTTGAAATTTTTGTGTCTATATAATTATTATAGAAACATGTTTGCAACAGTTGCTGGTTTAAAGATTTTATTAAATTCATAAGGCCATATTTACTTATATTTCAATTGGTTAGTTAAACTCACAACATAACACTGAAGAAGATGAATAAGATGAAATCAAACATTGTCAGAGAATTCCTTATTATCATTATTGATTACACTCAATCCTGAGTATACCGCCGATTAACATGTGAAATTAATCCTTGCGGTCGAAAAACCATCATTAACACCATAGACGCGCCAAAAATGAGCATTCGATAATCAGAAAAGGCACGAAGGTATTCTGGCAATAGAATTAGAATAAACGCAGCTAAGATAACTCCCAAAATAGAGCCCATACCTCCCAGAACGACAATGGACAAAATAATTGCAGATTCCAAAAATGTAAAACATGCTGGATTAATAAAGGTTGTTTTTGCCGCAAAAATTGCGCCCATCAAACCGGCCCACGTTGCACCCAATGCAAATGCCAATAGTTTCGTTTTTGTTCGATCGATTCCCATGGCCTGACAGGCAATTTCATCCTCACGAAGGGCCAACCATGCGCGACCGATGCGGGAATGTTGAAGCCGATTGACCATAAAAATGGTAAATATGACCAATACAATCATAAGATAGTACATAAATATTGCGGCTGTTTGAATATTGGATTCCATACCAAAAAATGGGGGTCTTGGAATATTTGCAATGCCGCTCGGTCCAAAGGAAAATTCATTCCAATTCTCCATCACCAGACGGATGATTTCTCCAAAACCCAGGGTGACAATGGCCAAATAATCACCACGCAATCTGAGAACCGGAAACCCCAACACAACACCAAAGGTTGCACTGAGTAACGCACAAAAGGGTAATAATATCCAAAAACTGATTTGAAAGTGATAATTGATCAACGCATAGCTATAAGCCCCCACAGCATAAAATGCAACATAACCCAAATCAAGCAGTCCAGCCAGACCAACAACAATATTTAAGCCCAAACCCAATACCACATAGATCAATGCGGTGGTAACAATATTGATCTGATAGGCAGATACAAAATGGGGAAACATCAGCGTAAAGATAAAAAATGCAATAAAAATAACGACCCAGTTTTGTTGTTTGAAAAACTTGGCTGGTAGTATATTGGACTTCTTTTCAACTGATGGCCGATCCATAAATTTTTGCCAGATAATTGCGAAAACAAAACTGATTACACCGATCCACATCATGTTTTTAAAACGCCATTCGATTACTTGATCTATTGTATTAACTTTAATCACCATAATTGGAAAGGTCAGAAATATAAACCATATTGAAATCCAAAATGATGATATGATTATTTGCATTTTTTCATCCTTTCTGCGTATAAATTTAAGATAATGGGGAACTTATTTTTCGATGATTCCTTATTATTCATGCCTGCTAAGTTTATAACCTGGCACAATACAATCACCATAGGTCAGTTTATAACCTGGCACAATACAATCACCATAGGTCACTTCCTCCAGTTGACCATTGCTTTTCGCGATTACAAGCGCTCCATCATGACTGATATCCACCGCACGCCCTTCAATAATACGATCCATCAATACGATACGTACCTTCTTTCCTAATGTGCAATTATGTGCTTTCCAGGATTCAATTACATGCTCGACACAAATGGTTGCAAATTGGTTTGTCAGGTTTTGGCAAAGTGACTGAACAATATTATTCATATCAACATGTGTTTGAATAAGATCTTGAAGGCTGATTGCATTGAAGTCATCTGTTTTTATTTGATTATTCACATTCATTCCAATGCCAATATTCAAATAAGTGAACTGATTATTTTCAAATTGTGTTTCAGTTAATATCCCAGCAATTTTTTGTGTATTGATCAAAATATCATTGGGCCATTTGACCTGTGCAACGATATTGAACAACTGATCAAGGGTATGAATAATTGCTAGAGCTGCTGAAAAAGTGTATGCAAAACAATACATTGCATTCAATCGGGGACGAATCACCCAGGTCATAAACAGCCCACCATCATCGGATTTCCATTGACGTTGCAGCCTTCCACGTCCGGAATGTTGATGTTTCGCAATGATAACTGTATTATCTGGACAATTGGATTGGGCCATATTGCGTGCAATATCCATTGTGGAAGTAACAGCGTTAAAATAATGAATATGTGTGTTGTCATGATTGTCGATTTTGTAAGGCAATTCTGTCATGCGATAATCTTATTCACAATTTTTTCCACATTTGTCATAACATTCATCAAGAAAAGGCTCCCAATCTACATTTTTGAGTGAAACGATGTTTTTCCCTTCTTTTTTAGATGATTGAATGAGCTCTTCTGCAGTTTGAACCATTGCTGTTTTATCGATAGGGTTGTTTTGACAGCTTACGACCCCAATACTGACAGTTATTTTATATTCTTTTTTACTTCCCGGATAAGTATACTTATGAGAGGCAATGGTATTACGAAGTCTTTCACTCACAATGGATGCACCTGTCTCATCTGTATAAGGTAAAATTACCGCAAACACTTCCCCACCATATCGGGAAGCGATATCAACCTCACGTATACTGTTTGTCAGCATGCGCCCAGTATCCTTCAAAATGATATCACCAACAGATTTTCCCTCTTTTTCGTGGATTACTTTAAAATTATTAATATTGATCATCATCAGAGATAAAGGAATTTTATTTCGTTTGACACGTTGCAATTCTTTTTCCAGGAAATGTAAAAAATAATTTTGGTTGTAAAGGTTTGTTAGTGGGTCTGTCAGGGCAGTATGAAGGGCATTTTCAAAGCGACGCTTAGATTTGTCTGTTGAATTTGTCTGTTCGTTTTTAGTTATATCTGTTTCGGAGTCTTCATGTTGGAATGACACAAAGGATTCTTTTATTGTTTCGTATCCCTTGATTTGTTCCTGATATGCCTTGATCCGAATTAATGATCTGACACGCGCGACTAATTCTTCAAACATAATGGGTTTGTTTAAGAATTCATCTGCGCCAAGATTCAGACCGCGTATGCGCTGTTCCTTACTGTCAAGTACCGTGCAAAGAATAATTGGGATATCAACAGTTCGCTTGTTTGCTCTTATTGCACGAATAACCTCAAAACCATCAATACCAGGCATCACAATATCCAAAATAATCAAATCCGGTAATTCTTTTTCCACAATTTCAAGAGCATCCTCTCCGCAATAAGCGACAATCGTGTCATAAGAATATTGTGCCAACTGTTTTTCCATTAAATCAACATTCAAAGGCTCATCATCTACTATAAGAATTTTTCGACGATGAGAAAATGCATCTTCAATATTTTTGATGCGATGATCCAATGTGTTCACATTTTCAGATTCTATAGGCAGTGTCTTTGCAGGTTGTGAGGGGCTCTCTTGTATGGAAGTTTGAATGCAACTATTGAGTGTTGAGATAAAACCTTTCGTATTAATCGGTTTAACAATGTATCCATCACATCCAGCAGCCAGTGCTTTTTGTTCATCACCATCCATTGCTTTTGCAGTGAGTGCAATAACAGGAATATGCTTGTAGGCTTCAGATGCTTTTATTCGACGGGTTGCCGTGAGACCATCCATTCCAGGCAACTGAATATCCATTAATATGATGTCTGGATGATGTTCTTCAATAATTTGAAACCCTACTTCAGCGTTTTCAGCTTCAAAAACCTTAAAATTACTGATCAACAATATGGTGCGAATCAATTTTAGATTTAATTTGTTGTCTTCTATGATCAGAATTTTTTGTGTTTTCATAGATATCGCCTCTGGATAGTGTCATCTTTGATACGCATGCACAGGTTTCTTTTGAATCATTAATACAACGCCATATACAATTGGTGTATCTAATACAGCAATCATAAATTTGATCAGCCATTGTCCATAAATCAATGGCCAGATAGGCATTACACCATAAAATGCAATAGTAACAAAAATAAACGAATCTAAAAACTGTGAAACAGCAGTGGACAGATTATTTCTTAACCATAAATGTCTGTTGTTGGTCATGCGCTTCCAAAAATGAAAAGCCCAGACATCATGCATTTGACTGATCAGATATGCTGTCAATGATGCAATAATGATTCGGGATGTGCTTCCTAAAATGGATGCAAACGCATCATTATTCGTCCAAAAGGGTGCGTTGGGCCAAATCAGGCTGATCTGGATCAAAACAAACACAGCAAACAAAGCAATAAACCCACCAAAAACAGCATCCCTTGCACGTTCTTTGCCCCATATTTCGCTGATAACATCAGTTGCAATAAATGTAATCGAATATGCAATAACCCCCGCAGGTACATATATACCCATTACTGAAATTATTTTGTTTGCCAGTATTGATGATATCGTTATGCAGCCGACAAATAAGCTCAACCAGATGGTGTACCAATGTTCATTTGTATTCATGAGATCACTCCTAAATATTTATTTTCTGAGTTTTGATACACTGATTTGGCAATTTTTGCAATACAAAATAAAAAATAAACTTTCATAACAATTCGTTAGGAATGCTCTGAAAATAAGTTCCCCATTTTAAAAAATGTTCATCGGGGTTTTTGTTCTGTAGAGACGTAGCATGCTACGTCTCTACGTGCCAAACTATTATACGTTCAAGATAAATGGGGAACTTATTTTTCGAGTATTCCTTAGGAATGCTCGGACAATAAAATATTTTTTGGTGTGTTATACAATATTTGCTTTAATCAGGTATGTCGGAGAGATCAAAGATGTATGACTTAGGAATGCTCGGAAAATAATATGTTCATTTTTCTTGATGGTCCAAAAAAATAAGGTTGTGTAGAGATGTCGCATGATACATCTCTACAGTACATTTACCTCAAAAAGAACAATATCAATAATGGAGAAGTCATTTTCACAAAATTCCTTATCCGATTTTGAAAGATATTGTCCAAACGTTTCCAGTGAAAGTATGTCAAGCATTTAAATCAGATATCTGACAGGACAGAATCGATCTGAACCTGTCAGATAATTGGAAGTATGTTTTATCCATTTTTTTGTTCAAAGCTTTTCATAAAATCAACCAATGTTTCAATGGATTTCATTTCACAGGCATTATAAATAGAAGCGCGACATCCGCCAACAGACCGATGGCCTTTAAGCCCACCCATTCCATTTTCGAGCGCCTCAGCGACAAATCGTTTTTCTAAATCTTCAGATGGCAATCTGAAAGTAACATTCATAAGGGAACGACTTTTTGGGTCTGCAGTGCCCCGATAAAACCCCTCATCAGACATCAGATTGTAAATTAAGTTGGCTTTTTTAATATTCATGTCATGAATGTTTTCCAAACCACCAATCGTGTCCTCCAGCCATTCCAAAACCAGTTGAACGGTATAAATCGCAAAGCATGGCGGGGTATTATACAAAGAATTCTTATTAGAGTAGGTTGTATATTTTAGCATTGATGGCAGATTGTCAGGCACTTTTTCCAACAGGTCTTTTCTGATAATAACCATACAAACCCCTGCAGGGCCTAAGTTCTTTTGTGCACCGGCATAAATTAAACCAAAAGGTTTCATATCTAAGGGCCGGCTGAGTATATCAGACGACATATCAGATATTATTGGGACGCCATTTGTATCTGGAAATTCATGCCACTGTGTTCCTTTAATGGTGTTATTGGAGGTAATATGGACGTAAGCAGCATCTGGGGAAAGATTTAGATCTTTGGGTATATATGAAAAATTTTTATCCTCTGATGACCCTGCCACAGAAACCTGCTTGTTTAAGATATTGGCCTCTTTGATTGCTTTTGTAGACCAGGTTCCTGTGTTGATATAATCCGCCTTTTTGCTGTCAGGCAATAGATTCATGGGAATCATTGAAAATTGGAGGCTGGCACCGCCTTGAACAAATAGAACCTCATAGGTATCATCAATTTTTAACAACCGCAGGGTCCGTGCTTTCGCATCATTGATAACATCATCGAATGCTTTCGAGCGATGACTGATTTCAGTAATTGACATGCCGGTATTCTGATAATTCAGAAATGTACTTTGAATTTTTTTCAAAACCGGCAATGGCAATGTGGCAGGGCCTGGATTGAAATTGTGAATCCGATTGTCCATTCTTTCTTCTCTAACCTTTCTACTCGATTCACATAAGCTTATTTAAACCAATAGCCAATAAGGTTGCGTTGATCCAACAACTTACATGAGCCAAGTTTTTGTTTTGTTATTCTTAATGCTTGATATCACAATAACATCAAGCGATTCCATTTAGGTAATCCAAAGACATAACATTTTTTAAATAATAATGTCAAGGAATAATGTTGTAATCAAGGAAAGATCAGGTTGATGAAAAATGAAATTTATTGGTTTGATATCTTTCCATGACATATGACACAGCACGATAAGGGGTACATCGGCACTCGCTGATATCATTTTCTATTTTTGGTAGCATTGACATGACCTCTGGGTGCTGAAAAAACATATTTTTTAATTGTTCTTCAATTAAAGTATAAAACCATTGCAATGCCTGTTTTTTTCTTTGCTCAAAAAATACGCCAGAGGCTTTTGTTGTATGACAAAACGACATGACAACATCCCAGATGTCATTAATTCCATCACCTGTAATTGATGAACAGGTATACGCATGAGCGTGCCATCCCGGTATTGATGGTTGAAGATAATGAAGTGCTCTTTCAAATTCATTTTTTGCAGATTCTGAACGAATTATATTGTCTCCATCTGCTTTATTTATCAATATGGCATCTGCCATTTCCATGATGCCTTTTTTTATACCTTGAAGCTCATCGCCTGCATTTGCAAGCATCAGCAGCAAGAAAAAATCAACCATTGAACGAACAGAAATTTCACTTTGTCCCACGCCAACAGTTTCAATTAAGATAACATCAAAACCAGCAGCCTCGCAAATCATCATTGTTTCACGGGTCTTTTGGGCAACCCCTCCCAATGTTCCGCTGGAAGGGGATGGGCGAATGAAACATCGACGATCTCGCGATAATTTTTCCATTCGGGTCTTGTCCCCCAAAATACTGCCTCCGGTAAGGCTGCTGCTTGGATCTACTGCTAGAACCGCAATTCGATGCCCTTTTTCTAGCAATAAACACCCCAATGATTCAATAAAAGTGCTTTTTCCAACACCGGGCACTCCTGTTATACCCACACGAATAGATTTTCCTGTGTGTGAAGTCAATTGATTTAATATTGTTTGTGCCATCTCTCTGTGTTGGTTTGAATTACTTTCAACGAGAGTGATTGCCCGCCCAAGAATGGCCCGATCCTGGTTCAGTATGCCCTGGATGTAATCATCTATAGTTAATTTTTTTCGGGGGATAATTTTTGAGGAATTTTGATGCCTGGATTTGTATGTCAGATTTCCATCATGACCATCAGATACGCCTGGAATAATGCTTGATGAATATGCTTTGCAGTTATCTTGTGCCCATTCTGGCTTTTTATTGCGATTTGTCATGATCCCCCCATAAGTTTACTAATGTATACCAATAAAAGACCAAAAATCATCATGCCAAACCCCATGCTCCTAAGGGATTCTTCAGGGGCTTCTATCAATTGAGAAATCCAGAATTTTAGTTTTTCTGGGGATAAAAACCAGGGAACACCTTCAATAATCAATATCACTCCAATTATATATAGTAAAAATGTCATATAAACCACTTTTTTTGTTGAAAATCTTAAAATAAGTTCCCCTTTTTAAAAATGTTCATCGGGGTTTTTGTTCTGTAGAGACGTAGCATGCTACGTCTCTACGTGCCAAACTATTATACGTTCAAGATAAATGGGGAACTTATTTTTCGAGTATTCCTAACCATCTTTCATTCGTGCCAGGGCATAATAGGTTCTATCTGTTTTGCAATAGCCATGTTTAATAATCGAAACATTTTTTAAAAGTACACTTGACATCGCCTGATGATTGTATCTCAGCCATTCCCACATTTGTCTCTGATAATCACTTCCATGGTTTAGTATTTTCATATTGTATTGTTTCGCAATATCAGCACGGGCATTTGTTTCGGCTGCGAGCCAGGCTTTTTGCGGCGTTGAATGATCCTGTGCGATACCAACGCCAAAAATGTATCCTTTTTTATCCGGTGGGGTATTCACCCATTCTGGGGGTTTTTGGATATCCATTTTTATAATTGTTGAACTTATTAATCCTGAACGACGAATATTCATAAATTGTGAACGTTCAGTCGCAAGCGCCAAAATGCCCTTTTCAAGTTTAAACTGTGTAACAATTGCGTAATCCTTTTCAATACAATCTTCATTAATTTCAATATCCGACTCTTTTATGTCTGTTTGTCCGATAAACTTACCCGTCTGATGAGAAGCACTTTGAATTACAGTTATATGTAGTTTTTTTGATTTTTCAATATTTTCTGCTGCGCTAAGAAGCAAGTATTTCTTTTCTTCTTTTTTGTTATAGTAAGTGGTGCCATATGCATAACACAAATTTATACCAGAGATTTCGGGTTTTTCTATAAACCATTTTGGAAGTTTAAGAAATTTTTTTGATTTATATGCTTTTGGAAGTTTAAGAAATTTTTTTGATTTATATGCTTTTGGAACTAAATTAGATGGTTGTTTCTTGTCAGGAATATTATTAACTGTTTTACATGAAATGAAAACGCTTATAGAAATGATCAAAAAATGAATTAATAATGTTTGAAACAATTTCATATTGATACTCTCTTAAGTCAATTCTTATCCATTTTTTATAAGGAATCTTCTGAAAATATATTTAAAATTGAATAATGTTTGTTTCACAATAATTAAACATCAAACATATGCATATCCAGCACTTCACTCTAATTTTTGAACAAAGGATTAAACGAAAAAAAAGATGAAATAAAGAGATAAGGATTTGACCAGCAATCTGTTGTAGAGATCTTAAAAAAATAAGATCTCTACAGGGTTAACGATTAAAAACTATAAAAGAACCTAGTCGTCAGAAAAACTCATTGTATCCAGTTGTTTTTGAAAACTGTCAAAGGCTTGTTTTGCTTTGAATTCATTATACAAGGCTTTTTTGTTCATAACATAATCTTTTGTTTTTGATTTTGTTATGGCTTTTATTTTTTCAACTTCATTCATGGGAAGAACCGCTAAACTATAAATAGTACCATCTGGACAAAATTCACGTTGAATAATTTTACAGCCATGCAAGGTTTCACTTGATATGTGTCTGCTTATGGATTCAATAAATTGAAGTGATTGAGCGTCCTCATCAAATCCGGATTCTTGCATAAAATCTTTGTAACGTGAATCAATTTTAGTTTTGATCGTCTTAACAATTTGTCGCCTCGCTCTGCCATCAGCAGCATCCATTGTCAACGCTTGATTTCTAAGTTTTGCAAAGCCTGTTCCATAGACAGCATCAGGTGTATCCTTCGGATTTTTCATCCATTCTGGTGTACACACAAACGCTGAACCTTGTTGTTGTCCCTGAACAGCAGGTGCATAATTTGCATTGGGTGTTTGACATGCAGTTATAAAAAACATACATGTACTAATGATTCCAACAATAAAAAATGATTTTTTCATAACAATCTCCTTTAAAAAAATTAAATTTTGACTATCGATACATTTTTGAACGCCCAAAGACACGTTGTATATAGTGCTTGGGCTCATCGTATGTAAGATGGTCCATTAGTTGACGATGAACCTGTTTAGGTGTCATCATATTTGCTTTTTTGGCTGCTGGTGAAATGGATGTTCTTCCTGTAAATGCTTTTGAAACATTCCCGATGCCTGTGTTATATGCTGCAACAGACATTAGATAAGCTGATGTCTCATTATTGACCTTTTTAAAATATACATTTTTTATTTTATCGAGATAGGCAATGCCCATACGAATATTGAAATCAGGTTGATACAATAACTTCGGTGTTGGCTTTTTCTTTTTTTTGAAAACAAATTGATATGCGTCAACCCCGCCAGATGCCGGAACGATTTGCATCAACCCATAAGCCGGTATGTGAGATCTCGCCATTGGATTAAAACATGATTCTGTATGTATCATGCCAAAAACAATACTTGGATCAATATTTCTTTTTGAAGCATATTTCATTACATTTGGTTTATATTTTTCAGCACGAATTTTTAAATGATCTGGTACCATATTAAAAGTAACCGAAATTTTTTGTTTTTTTACATGATCCTTAGTAGGCGGTAATTGGGTTATTTTAATTTTCTTTTTAAGTTCTTTTTTTACAAATGCATCCACATTTTTTTTGGAAAGTGGTTGCTTTTTTCTATTCATTATTTGACCAGCCAATGGATTTTTCTTTGTTGGCCAATTATTAGACAACGTTTGTTTGAGTTGCTTTTTTATTTTTTTTTCAGCGACTTTAATGGGTTGTTTTTCTTCAACAGGCATTAATATGTCAATGGTTACAGTTCCTTTTTCAAAATCAACTTGACTTCTGGCCATTTTATCATTTTCATACATAACCCATTCTTTCTGAGTTGAGCCAACAAATTCGCCCCATTTTTGCATCACATCCGCCTTAAATTTTTCAAAATCTCTTTCTTGTTCATCAAGGTAGGAAGTAAAGGCTTCATTCTGTTGTCGTAAATATGCATCAAATTCTTCTTGTTCAGAAGCTTGTGCCGACAAGACTATATTTAAACTGATAACGACACTTATTATGTAATACATAAATTTCATAATACATCCTTATTATTTACTGGTTAATCGTATTGAATGTTCAAATTGAAAAATTGAATATTCATTTTTATTAATTATCAACAAATCTTGTGTGCCAGCCAGCAACCCAGCCAGTAATGCCTTTATCTGTCTTTATTTTAAGCCATCCCCTACTTTTAATCCGCTTGTTTCCCCGAACTCGTTCAACATGTTTATCAATAACCAACAATTGCTCACAACGTTTCGCCCCGCCAATTACCGATTGATCACTACCATAATGACTTCGAATATTTAATAAATCGGTTATCACAACTACTTTCTTCAATTCATGCCAGTGCAGAGAAACATTTTCACCGGTACAAGCAGATGGGGGAATCGTTATCCGAGCACTGTTAAAATCAGATTTTCTCAATGCTTTATCCTGATTTGAGGTCAATTTAACTTGATCGTTGTTATTATCGATATCGTTTTCGTAACTGATTTTGTCTTCATTCGTTAAAGAATCGTTTTCATGATTTGATTGGGGCGCTGTCTTATCATCTAAAAGAAGATCATCTGAACCCGCAATATCCGCTGAGTCTTGTGACTCCGGGTTGAAAATATGATCACCAACTTTTGTGTCATTTGAAACCTTCACTTGAGCCATCTCGTTAGATGTTGTATCCTTTTTTTCAGTGAAAATCATATCTTGATCATGATTAATTGCGCCTGGAAATATTGTTCCAATTAACTTTGAACAACCAATTATGCATGAAAAACAAACATACAGCATTACTGTTAATTTTATTAATTGTTTGAACATGTAATACATTTTATTTTTTACCTTTAATTGTGTTAATAAATTATTTTTTTATTCCTATCATTCAAAATTTTATTTTGCAAGTAAATATTTTGTAAAGATTAAAATATTTTTTCCCCTTATTTTGACGTATGATTGACTTATTTGCTGCTGTAAGATATTCTAATTTAACTTAGGAATTCTCGGAAAATAAGTTCCCCTTTTTAAAAAATGTTCATCGGGGTTTTTGTTCTGTAGAGACGTAGCATGCTACGTCTCTACGTGCCAAAC
>Ga0272440_1002625_pt1 | contig 13866 bp, 6 predicted proteins | sample SSMMMBAug17_FD_192440 | JGI IMG/M metagenome (GOLD analysis project Ga0272440, IMG submission 192440) | Marine sediment archaeal communities from Little Sippewissett salt marsh, Falmouth, MA, United States - SSM-MMB-Aug17 | ecosystem: Environmental > Aquatic > Marine > Wetlands > Sediment ...
CATTTTTGGGTTAAAAAAGATAAAAAAAAATCTCGGTTTGCAAATTATGATGGCACGTTGAAAGTATCTTCTGGCGGCAGTCAGGTCATGTTAAATAAAAATGAAGGGACAGTTGTTCCCCTGAACAAAAAACCTTCTGCACCGACAAAACTGATCCGAAGCCCAAATTTAATTTTTCCAGTAAATACTTCTGAACATTTTACTACTGATATTCGTTTGCGTTGGGAAAAAGTTGATACAGCCATTGCCTATAAACTTGAATTATCATTAGACAAACATTTTTCCAAAATTATTGTCGCCCATTCCATTAAAAACACTTTTTTTGATCTTCCAAATCATCTTGAAAATAATTTGTATTTTTGGAGAATTGCCTCTATATCGAAAGAAGGTTTGATGGGGATGTTTACAGAAACATGGTCTTTCAGTATTATTGATGATAATTATCCGCCATATCTTGTTTTGCATACACCCAAAAACGAAGAAACCTTAACATCAAATAATGTTCATGTTTCTGGAAATACAGAACCCGGCATCGAACTGTCGATTGGAAATTATCAGACCAGTATGGATGATAATGGAAACTTTTCATATTATTACAAATTGAATGAAGGCAAGCAGAAAATTACTGTAAAAGCAGTTGACAAAGCAGGGAATGAGTCAATTATTGAAAGAAATGTTCGCTGCATAAAAAACAACAAAATCACCTTATCTTTTGACAACGCAATTCCCCGGCTAAAACCTTTAAATTTTATTACAAAAAATATGACATTTTCACTATCTGGCAAAACCGCACCAGATGCATTACTGACACTATTTGAACTTGATAAACCTGATTGTACAAATCAGATATTGTCTTCATTAGAAGGGGCGCATTCAATTCAAACGATTGCAGATGCATCAGGACATTTCAGCATGAATATTTCAGCCAAAAAAGAACAAAATAGCTTTGCATTGTCAATCAAAGCGCTTTCCGAAGAAAAAAGAATTGAATGTTTTAATGTTCTGGTTGATCAAACCCCGCCAGTCATCAGTTTTGAAAATTCAATACAATCGATTACAAACAAATCAAAATTGAGTATTAAAGGCATGGCGCAAGATGCGGTCTCTTTTCAAATCAATCTTCAGAAAATTGAATTAAAAGAATATCGCTTTGATACTTTTGTCAATCTTAAACCCGGGAATAATATTTTACGTTTTGAATCTCAAGATCTTGCAGGAAATATTTCAGTCATTGAAAAAAAATTGATACTGGATCAGAAAGCACCTCAAATTATGGATATCAAGATTTCTCCAGTATCTATCAAGCAGGGAGGAAAAGTTCATATCGAAGTATTTGTAAAAGATGAGACATCACTGATCAAAACAGCACCTTACGCCATACAAGTTGATTCTAATCAATACAATGGATATTTAATATTGTCTAAGAATAAAGGAACATATGAAACCATTTTTAAAGCACCTGGTTCAATTAAGGGGAAAGTTCATTTAAAGACCTTAGAGCTTTCTGATTATCTGGGTAATAAAAAGAAGTATCAGTTTTAATTTAACAAACCATGAGGAAGTATATGAAACAATCATTTCTCAATATTATCATTTGTCTTCTTTTCGTCAGCCTGTTATCAGGCATTTTTACAATCAATGCATTTGGAAAAGAAAATGCATTTTTAATCACCTATGGAAAAGATGCCGGCACCGAGGAAGGCGATGACGATTTTATGCAGGTTATTATTATTCGGATTTCGGAACCATTTACACAAAAACTCTATATCCGAATATTTGACGCGGACTGTGGCGGTGCAAACGATGCGCGCTATCACGGCAAGTGGAATACAAAAACAAAATTTCAATTATTTGGCAAAGAAAAAGCCTATTCAACTTACAATTTAACACAAGGCGCACCTGTAAAGGAGAATATCTTTGCTGGTACACAATTAAAAGAAGAGACCTGCGGTATTGATCCTTTTAAAGATAATCAATGGTACAATTTTATGGAAATTAATCCAAAAGATGGCGAGTTGGTTGGTAAATTTAGATATTTCAAGCTGATTGTGACTGGTGTTGAAGGCGATGATGGTAATATTTATATGGTAACCGCCAGTACGCATCAAAGAAGAAATATTCAACCTGATGAGATTGATCTGATCATGTACTCAACGACATTACATTTGCCCAGTCGGGAAGTATTTTCTGAAATGCGGGTTTTTGTGCCAGATGGTACTGATTTTCTGACAGTCCATAATTTTGATTTGTACAGTGCCTATATTCATGTTGTGACGAAATTTAGAACTGATTTACCAGTAAAGTCATCCGGACAGAATGAATGGATGAAAAGTAATATCAAAATATTGCCTGATGAAACAAATCAATATTGCGGTATTCGTTTTAAAGGGGGTAAAGAAATGCCCAATGATGGCACTTTCTTTATTACAGACCATAATGGCAATCTATTACCCATTATTTTACCTATTTATATTCAAAAACAGAATTATCGGCCAAAAATAAAAATCAGCCTGGAATATCTGGCAGATTGCCATTCTGTATTTTTTGATGCATCTCAAACAAAGGATCCGGAAGGCGATGAGATGCGATTTTTCTGGACGTTTGGGGATGGCAAAACTGGAAATGGCGCAAGAACAACACATCAGTATGAATCCCCGGGAAATTTTATGGCAACTTTGATGGTGACCGATTTTTCAGGACAGATTTATAATAGTATCAAAAAACAATTCAATGTTAAAGTCAATCAGATACCTGTTGCAAATGCCGGCCCGGATATTGTTGCATCCCCTGATAAAGAATTAACCTTTGATGGGTCAAAATCTTTTGATAAGGATGGTAACATACAGAAGTATTTTTGGAATTTTGGGGATGGAAACAGGGCCTCTGATAAAATTGCTCAAAATTCATTCTGGAAACCAGACCGATACACTGTCACACTGCGCGTTGTGGATGATTCTGACTCCCCCTGCAATAGTAATTCAGATACCTGTGAGGTATGGATAAATGCGCCCCCTGTTCTGGAAGCAGGAAGCGATATTATTGCATCACCCGGGCAAAAAATAAATTTTCGGGGAGAAAACAGCAAAGACAGTGATGGAAAAATTATTTCCTATGTCTGGGACTTCGGAGACTCAAACACTGCTCAAGGCATGAACACAATTCATGTCTATGAAAAACCCGGCACATATCAGGTGACCCTGACAGTTACTGATGATGCCAATGTTGATAACAGCGTGGCCTTTGATACATTAAAGGTTTTTGTTAATGACAGACCTGTGGCCCATGCAGGCAAAGAGAAAAGAATATCCGCAAAACAGACCACATTGTTTGATGCTTCAAACTCAATGGACTCAGATGGAAAAATTATATTCTATGAGTGGCATCTGGGGGATGGAACAATTTTAAATGGTAAAAAAGTAAAACACAGTTATGAGCAACCCGGTGTTTATACTGCAACGCTTTTGGTCAAGGATAATTCTTGTTCAACATCAGACACAGATAAAGATACAGCTATTGTTATCATAAACCATCCACCGGTTGCCAATGCCGGCCCGGATCAATGGCAAACTGAGAGCGAAATAAAGTTTAATGCACTGCAATCAAGTGACCCAGATGGTGACATTACCAAATATATATGGAATTTTGGCGATGGCACTGAATCTTTCGGGCCTGTTTTAACCCATGTGTACCCATCTCCCGGAATTTATACAGTTAAACTGACAGTGATTGATGATTCAAACACATCAAGCAATACAGCAATGGATGAACTCACTTTGAATATTAATTTCATCCCCATTGCAGATGCCGGTCCGGATATTCTGGCAGCACCGGATGAAACAATTGTTCTGGATGGATCGGCATCAATTGATCCGGATGGCGACATTGTTAAATGGGAGTGGGATACAGGGAATGGAAAAATATTGACAGGAAAACAGGTCTCTCATACCTACAAAAAATCGGGTATTTATCATGCCTTATTGACTGTATATGATAATTCCTTGCATAAAAAAGCAATTCATTATGATGATGTTAAAATTATAATTAATAGCCGCCCGATTGCCAAAGCTGGAAAGGATATTATGACTGCCCCCCTTCAAACTGTTTCTTTTGATGCTGGCAAATCATACGATATTGATGGTGAAATTTCATCGTTTATCTGGAAATTCAGCGATGGTGTTACAAAAAAGGGGAAAATGATTCAGAGACAATTCGAAAAACCGGGCATATACACTGCAAATCTTACAGTCGTTGACAATAGTAAAGTGAAAAATTCAACAGCCTATGATCAGTCAACTGTGAAAGTCAATCATCAGCCTGTCGCCCGATCAAAAGAATTGATCCATACCAATAAAAGAACGATTGAACTCGATGCATCGTCATCAATTGATGCGGATGGCGATGATCTTAAATATACATGGAATCCGGGTGATGGCACAAAAAATCTATTGGGTGTAAAGGTGATCCATACTTATGCGAAAGGCGGGATCTACCCTGCAATTTTAACTGTTGATGACAATAAAGGACTGCCCAACTCCATATCCCAAGAAACAGTCAAAATTGTGATCAATGAAAGACCCATTGCAAAAGCAGGTAAAGATAAAACAGTCTGTGCTGGAAATTTGGTGATTTTTGATGCCAGTGAATCTGAAGATCCGGAAAATGGTCGAATGAAGTATGAATGGAAATTCAGTGATGGCAAAGAAATGTCAGGGGTGAATATTGCCAGAATTTTTATAAAAGGCGGTGTCTATTCTGCAATTCTGACTGTTACTGATGATTCTGATTTAGTGGGCGGCAATTCTGATAAAGATCAAATCATTATTCATGTCATTGAATCGCCTGTTGCAAATGCGGGTGAAGATCAGGTCATTTGTGCCGGCCATATGATTTATTTTGATGGAACCAGATCAACTGATGTTGATGGCTTGGTCAATAGCTTTGAATGGGATTTTGGTGATGGCATCACTGGTGGCGGTGCAACACCATCACATGTTTATGAAAAGGCGGGAAAATATCGCGTATCATTAAGAATTACAGGAGATCAAGTAGGAAATTGTGACTATACCGATTCGGATTACATGATTGTTACAGTCCATGAAGCCCCTGTCTCCAGTTTTGCCTGTCCAACTGATTTCCCAATGGGTGAAACTGTTCGTTTTGATGCAACCCAATCTTCAGGAAATGGTGCAAATATTATTAAATGGGAATGGAACTTTGGTAATGGCCAAACAAGCACAATAGAAAACCCGACACACACGTTTATAAAAGCAGGCAGTCATATTATCACATTAACAATTACGACAGATTCTCAAACGCAATGTAATAAAACTGTTTCCAGAAAATCAATTAATATCAATGCACCGCCAAAAGCCATCACAGGGGATAATATTTTTGGAGGCGTAAATCAGGTGATTACTTTGGATGGTTCAAAATCATATGATCCTGATGGGGCCATATCGCTGTACCGATGGGATTTGGGAGATGGCACCATTGATAATGGCATGGAAATAAGCCATCAGTACAGCAAACCGGGTGTATACAAGGTACTCTTATTGGTGCAGGACAATACAGATTTAATCAATAATATTGACACTCAACAGTTAACAATCACGATTAATCATCCGCCTGAGCCGGTGATCTCTATTATTTCAAAAGATAAAACCCGCCCTCAACATGAATCCCATTTTTTGGGAACATTTTGTATGAATGAAAAAATCCATTTTTCAGGTGCTGAATCCAAAGATGCTGAAGGCAATATTGCACAGTATTCCTGGACATTTGGAGATGGTACTTCAGGAACAGGAAAAGAAATTGTTCATCAATATAAATCCTTTGGGGAATACATTGTAAACCTGATTGTTGATGATGCCAGTCAGGTCAATAACAGCAAAACACAATGTGCTGCGTTGCTTAAAATCAATCACCCGCCTGTTTCTGATCCAGGACATGATCGCCTTGTTTCAGCAGGAGAAAAGATTGTCTTTGATGGTTCAGGCGCTTATGACCCGGATGGCCAGATTGTTCGCTATACATGGACTTTTAATGGTGTGCAGGTCAATGGCAAAAAAGTATCTCATATATTTAAAAAACCAGGTCAATATAAAATTGGTTTGTCTGTTCTTGACGAAAGCACCACAACGTGTAATAAGAGTGAAAATTATATTAATGTTCATGTGAATCATCCACCAGTAGCGGTTATCCAATTTAAGCATGAATTATTAACTGGCGGCGCCCATGATCAAATTATATTTGATGCCTCAAAATCCTATGACGCTGACAATGATCTATTATCATACCATTGGTATTTTGGGAATAAAGAGACCGCAGAAGGCAAAATTGTGAAATATGGCTTTTCAGAGCCTGGGCTTTATGAGGTTAAACTGAAGGTGGATGATGGCAGCGGACTTTCATCTTCTTGTTCATGGAAAATAGAACAGGTTGAAATTAGAATAAGAGATTCGTCAGACTAATCACAAATAGAGAATGGTAAACCTTTAATGCAAAATAAAAAAAAAATCTTACTGGTTGATGATACTGAGGATAATCTGGATTTGTTAATTGAGTTTCTCAGTGAAAATTATGATCTCAGTATTGCTATGGATGGTATCAGTGCCTTGAAAAGGGTAGAACTGGATTTACCAGATCTGGTTTTATTGGATATCATGATGCCTGAAATGGATGGTTACGAAGTCTGCCAGACAATCAAATTAAATCCGCTCACAAAAGATATCCCCATTATTTTTCTGACTGCAAAAACCGACGCCAACAGTATTGTTAAAGGCTTTGAGTTGGGGGCAGCCGATTATGTGACCAAACCATTCTATGAAGAAGAACTTCTGGCAAGAGTGAAAGTTCATATTGATTTGAAACATGCAAGGGAAGTTGCAGAAAGCGCCAGAAAAGAAGCGGAACTGGCAAAACAAAAAGCAGAACAATCCGAAAAATTAAAGTCCATATTTCTGACAACCATGAGCCATGAAATCAGAACACCCATGAATGGCGTTCTTGGGATGGCAACCTTATTGATGGATACCAACCTCGACCCACTTCAGCAGGAATACATCGACAGTTTAACAAGCAGCGGAGAAATGTTATTGGTAATAATTAATGATATTCTCGATTTTTCCAAAATTGAATCTGGTAAAATGACACTTGAGAAACAGTCGTTTCAATTGACCCACTGTATTAAAGATGTCTATCGCCTCATGGCTTCTTCAGCCGCTGAAAAAGATATAGAACTTCATGAAAATATTGATAAAAATGTTCCAAATACAATTATTGGTGATGAAACACGTTTGCGGCAGATTCTATTTAATCTTATTGGCAATGCCATAAAATTTACTGAAAAAGGGGAGATATCTGCCAGCATTAAAACAGTTGTCAAGGAAAACCAGAAGATTAAACTTGAGTTTTCTGTTAAAGATACAGGCATTGGAATTCCTTCAGAAAAAAAGAATTTACTGTTTAAATCGTTCAGTCAACTGGATACCTCAACAACGCGAAAATATGGCGGCACTGGTTTGGGTCTGGCCATCTGTGATCGATTGGTAAAACTCATGGGCGGTAAAATATGGGTGGAAAGTGAAGAAGGTAAAGGCGCGGCTTTTTTCTTTACTATTGAAACAACAACAGGAAATCCCCAAACCGAATCAGAAAAGATACCTTCTGAACGCATCCAATGTTTTTCACAACAGGATAAGCAGCAGAATATTACAAAAGATCATGCGAGCCCACAACATCCACAACTGAAAATATTGGTGGTCGAGGATGTTGTCGTCAATCAGAAAGTTGTTGTTCGTTTTCTCAAAAAGTTGGGGTATCATTCCGATATTGCAAAGAATGGCCTTGAGGCACTTAACGCGCTGGACAAAAAGTCTTATGATCTTATTTTGATGGATATTATGATGCCTGTCATGAATGGGATCACAGCCACACAAGAAATTCGACAAAAATATGGCAGTGATGACCATCCCTGGATTGTCGCCTTAACTGCTGATGCTTTTGAAGGAAAGAAAGAAGCATATCTTGCAAAAGGGATGAATGATTATTTGAGTAAACCCATTAATATTAATAAACTGAAAAAGATACTTGATACGTATATTGCGAAAACCGCATAGGTTTACAATTTGTGAAACATACCAAGGGGTTGCTCTCCTTCAAACGCACGTATTGAACGAAGTAAGGATAGAAGAATGTCACAATCAAATAATAATCGTCGCAATGGCATTATTAATCGTAAAATAAAATTGCTGGCTGAAAAACTTCACGAATTACGTTCCTGGGAAATAAAGTCATTTCATGAGTTTCAATCAAATATGATGATGCGTTATGCTGCTGAACGAATTTTACAAATATGTGTAGAAATTGTCATTGATATTGGGATGCGAATTGTAGCCATTGAAAAACATTTCGTTGCTGAAAATGCATTGGACATGTTATCTATTCTGGAAGAATTAGAAGTTATTCCAGATAAACATCCTTTTCATAAAATGGTTAAATTTAGAAATCTCATTGTTCATCGATATGAATATGTCGATGCAGAAATTCTTTATGGCATTATCAAAAAAAGATTATCCGATTTTGAACAATTTGCTGATTTAATCAATAAGTATCAACAAAGAGAAATCAAGGTTACAACATGAGTTTATTCCGACGTGAAGAATATCGCAGAAGAGGCTTTCGTAAAAAGCAAGTGCCTTTTTCTATAGATGAACTTTCTACGATAATTCAAAATAAATCACCAGATGTATACTTTGCTTATCTCTTTGGATCTGCTCAAAATGGGGTAATTCCTGTTGAGGGAGACATTGATATTGCAATTTATATGAATGAGCAAAAGCAGACAAATTGGGATACCATTGCAAATGTTATTGATATTATTGAAACGTTTTTACAATTTAAGGCTGAATGTGATCTCACTATTTTAAATAAATCCAATATCTATCTCAGATATGAATGTCTTAGAGGTAAGTGCTTATTTGTAAAAGATCAATATAAAGACTTATATTGTAACATTGTGATGAAAACCTATTATGAAATTGAAGAAGCCAACTATCTTAGAGAAAAGTATTACGATCACATACGTAACCTGTCATCAGGGTTATAATAATTAAAAGATACCATTATGAATCAAAAAATAATTCAATTAATCAAAAACAATGAAGACTGGCTCATGGAAAGAATCCTCCATTATGCCATTCAAAGAGAATACTCAAAATATACCTCAACATTAAAGGAGGCCTGGCGATTATCCATTTCTGGTTTATCCAAATCTTTTATCTCCGGCCTGGAAACAGGTCGAACCGATTTTGAATTGCATCCGGATGAAATCTACAGCAAAGATCCCATTGCAAAATTTGGTATTAACGAAGCCATTCTTCATAGAGAACGTGGGATTGATATTGGAATGTTTCTGGGTTTTTTTAAATACTATCGTAAATGTTATATGGAATTGATTGATGCTCATGTTGATGGTACTGAACATGCCACCTACAGCAGATGGGTTGATCTTTTCTTTGATCGCGTTGAAATTGGCCTTTGCAGTGAATGGATTAATACAAAAGAAAAAAAATTATTTAAGGAACTTCAAGATGCCAATCGGAAAATGACCAATGAAAAAAATAAATATCTGACTATTTTTGAAAGCCTGGCCCAACCGGTGATATTATTGTCATCCGAGTTGTACATTGACAATATGAATTATGCGGCATCAATCTTGTTGGATAAAACCAGTGTATCGGGTTCAAAATACTATTCCATAGATCATTCCAGGCATGAATTGACAGAAAATCATCCATTAAAAGACAAGCATGTAAAAGATATGTTTCCCTGGTTATATCCAGATATTCTTAAATTTCACTCAGAAAAGCAAAATCAACAAAGCATTGAAAAAACTGTTCAACTTGATCAGGAGGATTGTTCGTTTCAGGTGCATCTGTCTCAAATGATGGATGTCAGCCAAAAATTTCAGGGTATTTTGATTGTTCTTGATAATATCACTCAGTTAAAACATGCAGAAAAAGCTGCTGAACAAGCCAATAGTGCCAAAAGTGAATTCCTGGCCAACATGAGCCATGAAATACGCACACCAATGAATGCAATATTGGGAATGAGTAATCTGGTCTTAAAAACTGATCTGGATGCCAGACAGTTCGATTATGTGAAAAAAATTGATGATGCGGCAAAATCATTGCTGGGAATCATTAATGATATTCTCGACTTTTCAAAAATTGAAGCCGGCAAGCTGGACATGGAATATATTGATTTTGATTTAAATCAGGTCTTGCAAAATCTTTCCAGCTTAATTGCTGTAAAATGTCAGGAAAAAGGCCTGGAGTTAATTTTTGTCGTTCCCCCAAATACACCCATGTTATTGAAGGGCGATCCTTTAAGACTTTCTCAAATTTTATTAAATATGGTCAACAATGCGGTCAAGTTTACTGAAAAGGGTGAAGTGATTGTTTCTGTAAAGCCTTTGAAAATTGAAGCCCAACAGGTTGAACTTCAATTTTCAGTACAAGATACAGGTATTGGAATGACTAAAAGCCAACAACATAAATTATTTCAACCCTTTCAGCAGGCCGATACCTCTACAACGCGCCAATATGGCGGCACCGGACTGGGCTTATCCATTTGCAAACAGCTTGTGGAAATGATGTCCGGTGAAATCAAACTTGAAAGTGAACAGGGAAAAGGCAGTCATTTCTTTTTTACTGCCCGATTTGATCGCGTACTTGATATCTCATCAAATACGACATTATTGCCTGAATCGATATTTCCCCTTAGAATTTTGATTGTCGATGATAACGAGACGTGCAGGATTGTGCTGACAGACTATCTTGAAGATTTGAAATTTACAGTCACATCGGTCGATTCAGGCACAAAAGCAATTGCAGTAATTAAAGAGCGAATAGACAACGATAAGCCTTTTGATCTGGTCCTCATTGATTGGAAAATGCCTGAAATGGATGGCATTGAAACATCAAGAATCATTCGAAGAGAAATTGATGCTGACAAAATGCCTAAAATTATTATGATAACTGGTTTTGGTCGTGAGGATGTTATGAAACAGGCGGATGAAATTGGTCTGGATGGATTCCTCTTAAAACCAACAACCCAGTCCATTCTGTTTGATTCCACAATGGTCGCCTTTGGGCAAAAATTTCGAAGTAAATATCAAAAAAGAAGTCAGACCGCATCCTTGACAATAGATGGGTTGAATACCATTCGGGGTGCACAGGTTCTGTTGGTTGAAGATAATATAGTTAATCAGCAGATTGCCACTGAATGGCTGACTGAAGAAGGCTTTTTTGTATCCCTTGCAGTAAATGGTCAGGAAGCCATTGATTTGGTTCAAAAACGAATACAGGATAACTATTTTGATATTATCTTGATGGATCTTCAAATGCCGGTAATGGGCGGTCTTGACAGTACCATTGCAATTCGAAAATGGGAGCAGGAAAATGGGTATTCATCAATTCCCATTATTGCGATGACAGCTGATGCCATGTCTAAAACCAAAAAAAGAATACTTGATGGCGGGATGAATGATATTATTACAAAACCAATAGATCCCGAATTGCTTTTTAATAAATTGGTTCAATACATTCTGGCAAAAGAACGTGAACTCCCTCAGGAATATATTGACAAAGGACAGGCGAAACGAAATAAACAAAGACTACCATTTGATTTCCTTTCAGGTATTGATATTGATTCAGGTTTAAATAACGCACGTCAAAACGCCAGTTTATATCTGACAATCCTGAATAAATTTTATGTCAATCACCAAAAAACAGCCAATGAAATCAAGATAGCCATTGACAAAAAAGATTTTGAAAATGCAGAAATCAAGGCGCATACAATCAAAGGACTGGCCGGAACAATAGGCGCGAAAAGCCTTCAAACAATTGGGCAGGAGCTGGAAAAGGCCATTTATAATAAAGAAATGTCTGTAATATATGAATTAATTGATCGTTTTTGGAATAAATTGAAGACAGTATTACAGGCGATTAAACCATATATCAGGATAACGCCATCTACTGAAAAAGAGAACACGCATTTGGAACCTGGTGATATAAACCAGCTAAATCAGCTTCTCATAGAACTTTTAGCATATCTTGAAAATGCAAAACCCATACAAATCAAAGCAATTGTAAAAGAAATCAAGGCAAAATCGTGGCCGGATAAAATCAATTCTGATATTTTAGTCATTTTGGAGCAGATTAAAAGATATAAGTATACTGATGCAACCCTGCGCATCAATGATTTAATTGGGTGTATCCAACCTTAGTGGTTATAAACAAATCCCACATATTTCAGGCTTTGGAATGAAAATTGAGGGTGTAATTTCTTTTAATAAATAAAAGCAAAAATAAAATTCTACTTCCTGCCAGAAACCAAAAGTTCGAATCTTAAATAGTTATCATGGATTTTCTGTGTTTTTTTATCTTTTTATCACATCAAAAAACTGAAAGGGATCGTTACCTTGTGGTGCATATTCTAAAATACTACTTGATAATTTTTCTATTTTTTTTGAATTGAAATGATCAAAGAATTGGCTACCACAAAAAGAGGTTCTTTTACAGTTTGCTTTGAATTGTTCATAAGCGTCTTGAGCTGTTTGAAGGTCATTATTGTTATGATATATAGAGATTATCAAAAAAAGATCAAACAGGATACTATATTGTTCATAATCCGGGTGTTGTACTTTTTTTTCGTTAAATAATTCACAAATTTTTTTCATTGTTTCGTGATCCGGTTCTCCAATTTGTATTATACAATAATTTATCCAAAACAGCTTTTTAAGCTTATTATCCTCCAAATTATCAATCTTTTCGATTACTTCTTTGCAGTCCTTACAATCCTGATATATGATAGGTTCATTATTAGTTATTTTTTTAATATACTCGATCAACGAATTTCTATTAATATACCCAATCAAAATTAGAAACAAACATGATAACATAACTGTAAACCATAATAATAATTTTTTATAATTTTTTGGAGTAGGATCTATAGGTGGTGGGATAGATGGAATATGAATATCTCCTGCATATTTTTCTTTAAAATATATTAATACCTGTTTGACACTTTCTGACGCTGTCTTAGCAATCTCTGAAGAAATACTATATGTTGAATCTTCAAAAAGCATTCTGTTATGTTTTATAATAAAAGGAACAAGTGCATCAATTTTTATGTCAATCTCGTTTCTAACTTTTGAATATACAATTTCAAGACCTGGCTTTTTTGTCTGCGGCACTTCTGAAATATCTTTATTTGTTTCAAGAAACATGATTTTTCTAAGAATATGTAGCAAGATTTCAGATGATTTACGAAATGACATTCTGGCATCATTATTAATATATTCATCTGCCAAAGCTATTTCACTCTCTATATCACTGATAAATTCCTCTAAATGCATTGATTGAGGTATAGATTCCTGATTATCATTCATCATTTATTCCTTTCTTTATCACATCAAAAAACTGAAATGGATCTTCATTTTGAATACTTAAGTTTAAAACATTATTTGATATTTCTTGAATACTTTGAACCTTTAAACCTTTATAAAGTTCTGCGTTGCAAAATAATCTTTTTCTACATTCCCTTTTGTATTGCTCATAAAAGTTTTTTGCTGTTTCTTGTTGAAAAGATTTCCAATAAACTATAATGTATAGTAAATCATATAGGTTAAGATACTTCTCGTGATAAAGATCCTCTATTTTTTTTCTTAAAATTTTGCGTTCATTTTTAATTGCTTTTAGTTTTGCTTCCCCAGTTTTTATAAAACAATATTGCAACCAAAACTTATCTTTCATGCTAGGATCTTTTATTTTTTCAATTTTTTGAATCGCCTCTCCATAATTC
>Ga0272440_1002626_pt1 | contig 13866 bp, 8 predicted proteins | sample SSMMMBAug17_FD_192440 | JGI IMG/M metagenome (GOLD analysis project Ga0272440, IMG submission 192440) | Marine sediment archaeal communities from Little Sippewissett salt marsh, Falmouth, MA, United States - SSM-MMB-Aug17 | ecosystem: Environmental > Aquatic > Marine > Wetlands > Sediment ...
TTTTGACTCGTAGAAACTTCAAACGAAAAATAAAATTCGGCCCATGTATCGAGGGTATCTGGTAAGTTTTTATTTAAAGTAACCAGGTCAAAATTATTTGGTATAGTATTTTGGGATACATTTTCCCATTTTCCATTGTTTTTTCCATAAAAAAATATTTATATGGAACATTATACTATAGCAAAGATACCTTTTGTATAGTATTTTGTAAAATGTTCTTATTTAGAAAATTTTAAAATCGGCTTTAAAACTTCTTTTATATGATCAATATATTTTTCCAAGTATACAATCCTATTGTGGCTGTAATTGCTGTTATGCTTTCAACTAAAAAAGAGAAAATTTCTATATTGTTTTTTATACTATCTACCATTTCTATATTTTATCATGATAAGAAAACCGCTAAAAAAATAAATCATTGAATATTATTATTTTTAAAGGTATATAAATTGCGTGTTAAAACATGTCTAATATTAAAACGTTTAAGGTGTATATAAATGGCGAAAAACAAGAAGAAACAAGAGTCTATTGAGAAACAACTTTGGAAATCTGCGGACAAGCTAAGAAAAAATATTGATGCTGCAGAATATAAACATGTTGTACTTGGTTTAATATTTCTTAGATATATTTCTGAGGCATTTGAAAAATTGTATGACAAATTAAAAAAAGGCGAGGGTGATTATAGCTGTGCCGATCCGGAGGACAAAGACGAATATAAAGCTAAAAATGTATTTTTTGTACCCAAAAAAGCAAGATGGTCTTATTTTAAATCTAAGGCTAAATTGCCTGAAATAGGCAAATTTGTTGATGATGCGATGGATGCCATTGAAAAAGAAAATACATCATTACGTGATGTTTTGCCAAAGGTTTATGCAAGAGGCAATCTTGATCCAACAAATCTTGGAGGTTTGATTGATCTTATAAGCAATATAGCTATTGATGATACTAAAAAACGTAGTGCTGATGTTTTAGGTCATGTTTTTGAATATTTTTTGGGTGAATTTGCATTGGCAGAGGGGAAAAAAGGAGGTCAGTTTTACACTCCCCGAAGTGTGGTTGAGTTGTTAGTTGAAATGTTAGAACCTAACAAAGGCAGGGTTTTTGATCCCTGTTGTGGTTCGGGTTGAATGTTTGTCCAATCAGAAAAGTTTGTTGCGTTATGGAGATTAAACTTTTCAATAGCTTAGAACTCTATCTCTTTCAGTAATAGAACCTGCTGAAAGACAACATTATGTAAAGTATTTTCAGGAAATAATTGAATAAATAGTTGATGCACAGTCATTTGCTGCCTTCTTAAACAAAATAGATTACATAATATTAGAGTTTCCATAAGAACGATTATGCAAAGCTTTACATAATCGTTCCATTGGACTTCAACCCCCTATATTGTGCCCGCAGATTTCCACAGCTCTTTAAATATAGCAAAATTTATGATAAATGTGCGCTATATATTTGAACGTATCCAGATTTTACTATGGTGGATTTAATGAAAGTTTATTTATCGTCTACATATGAAGATTTAAAAGATTACAGAGAAAGTGTTTATCGAACTCTTAGCAAGTTTGAAAGAATTCAAAAGATCGTAGCTATGGAAGATTACGTTGCCTGCGATGAAAGACCTGTTAATAAATGCTTAAGAGATGTTGAAAAGTGCGATGCATATATAGGTCTTTTTGCCTGGAGATATGGCTTCATTCCTGATGAATACGACGATCTTTCTATTACCAATTTAGAATACCTTAAAGCTGTTAAAAAGAACAAGCCCATATTTATATTTTTAGTAAAAGATAAAACCTCATGGCCCAATGATTTTATAGATAAATCACCTGATAATATTATTAACTTTAGAAATAAGCTTCAAAATGATCGAATTGTTAGCTTTTTTAAAAGTAAAGAGGATCTATCACAAGAAGTATCTGTTGCTATTACAAACTATATAAATAAAAAGTCTCCTACTACTATTAAAGAATATTTTTTGAAAATACTCCCTAAGATAATTTATGTTTTAGCGCTATCTGTTTTTTTTTATATATTAATTTCTTTACATACATTATTTCTTACTTATAATTTTTTTCCAGTTTTTATAGGTAAATTAAACTTTAATAACAATATAGTTAAAATCTTATTTGTCTTAGTTCTTTTTTTCTTATCTCAAAACATAGTTAATAAAAAATGCAAAAAGTTAATAAAGATAATTTACAAATCGAGATTTAAAATTTTACTATTTGTTCTACTTTGTCCGTTTTTTTCAGTGTTCCAGTCTTCATATTTACTTGGGATTAGTATTTATGAAGTATTATCTTTTAGAGTTAATAGTATAGGGATGTATTTTGTTAATATTCAAGGAGATTTTTATCTTCAATCAACAGAAGTAACTGTAAATCAGTGGAAAAAATTTAAGGAAATACCTAAAGATTTTGCAGAAATTTTTAAGAATGAAAAAAATTATGAAGAAAAACCAATTACATACATTTCATGGAACGATAGCAAAGATTTTATTGATCAATTAAACTCTCATGAAAAGAAAGTCAATTATTGGTTGCCAACTTGTGAGGAAATTAATGATACTTTAAAAAAAATAAAACCAAAAACAATTACTGCTCATCTATGGCTAAATGAAATAAAAGATAATAATTTTATAAAAGTTTATGAAAGTTCATATAATAATTCATGTGAAGAATTAAAATTTTATGAAAAAGATTCTCAACATGATCATATAGGATTTCGAATTGCGATGGAAGATAATTCAATAACTAATTCATATAGAAGTATTATATCTATATTGTTTAAAATTTTTAGTTAATGTAGGAGAATGTTATGCAAAAGAGAACAAATAAAACTGTTTTGATGTGTTTTTTTATAATAATATCTATTTTATTGTCTTCTTGTTGTACACCACCTGAAAATATTACTATAAAAATAAGAGATGGAAAAGAATATGGAAAGCCTATTTGGATATGCCCTCAAAATTATTGGCATCATTATGAGCGTGCAATAGATTATGCAAATGGTGGATTTTTTGAAAATGCTATTATTGATTTAAAATATGCTATAAAAGAAAGAGATAGGGATGAAAGACGGGTTGAAAAATATGGGGTTCATTATTTTGATTATTTCCCACATAGAGAACTTGGAATAATTTTATTTAGACAAGGTGCAATAAAATTAGCTGTGAATGAACTAGAAAGATCATATAATATGGAAAAATCTTCCAGAACTACTTTTTACTTGGATAAAGCACGTATGCAATTGAATGAAGTCAAAAATGATAGAGAAAGACCAAATATTGAAATTAAACTTACAAATAAACTTACAAATAAATATTTTATCCTAATTGATGCTGAAGCTACAGATAAATATTATGTCAAAAAAATAGATGTTCAAAACATTTCTACTAATTATACTAAACACATCGATATTGATGTATCTAAACAAAAAATACCATTTAAAACTTATATACCCATTGTAGTTGGTCAAAATAAGATTAAAATTAGTGTTAGTGATCTAACAGGAAACAAATCTATAAAAGTTATAAACGTTTATGGAGATTATACAAGTCCGATAATAGGAATTGAAACAAATCAGCTTCAAAACAATAATACTAAGGAAAGTCGATTGAAAGGTTATATATTCGATCTATCAGGAGTAAAAGAACTAAGAATTAATGAAAAATTAATTTTATTAGGTTCTGGCGAACAAAACTACATAGAATTCGATGAAATTATTGACAGTAGATCTAATGTATTGATAATAGCTAAAGATAAAGCAGACAATACTACGACATTAAAGGAAAACATGTATCCTCTTCTTGCAATTAATGATCAACAAAACATTCAGGTACCTTTATTTAATACAGATTCTTCAAATAATTTTGAACCAAATTGCCCAAGAAACTCTTTAACCCCAAATATTATAACAAATCCTAAATTAGATTTACAAGATATAATTTATACATATCTTGATACGTTTACTCTTGATTTAGCAATTTGCTATGATAAAAAGATTAAAGATACCATAATTAATAAAATATCAATACAAGAAGGAGAATTAACACCAACCTGTAGATTAACTCACAGAATAAATCTTTCTCCAGGGATGAATAAAGTTCACATAGAAAGTTATTCTACTGATAATAAATCAAATTCTAAATTAATAAGAATAGAACGATTATTAGCCAAGAAACAAGTAGGATATCCAAAATTGAATATTACTGTTTCATGTATTTTTATTTTTAATACTAATACCAAGGATAAGGAACATAAAAAAGAGAAGTATAAATTTTTAGTAAAAAAATACTTTCATAAATATTGGGATTATGAAGATAGATTTAATTTTGAATTTGATTTTGAAAATAAAAATGTTAATAATTTAACCGATTTTAAAATTGAATTGAATATAAAAGAAAACAAAGCAGAAGAAGAAACTCGTAATTATGCTAATATTATTGGATATATAAAATCCTTCATTAGTAAAAAAAAACATACTGCTGATATTATTGGATATATAAAATCTTTCTTTCATCACAAAGAATATACATTTGATCATTATACACTAGATGATAAATATGAGCCTAATCGTAATATAGAAAAGGGCTTAGAAGACCTAATTAAAGAATTAAAAGAAAAATTTCCTCATCAATACGGAAAAGTAAAAAAGTTTAATAGGCCCAAAGAACTTCTTGTTTCTTTTAGACAACAGTTGAACATAAAAAAAAATATGAAAATAGTTGTTTTTCAAGCTCAAAAATATTCTATTAATAAAAGAAGAGGATGTGAATTTGAATTTTTATCTCCCTATGCAACGCTTACAAGTTTTATCGATAGTTATAAAAATGATGAATATGAATGGAAAGCAAGACTTGTTGATAATACATATGATCAAAACAACTTCAAAAATAATTGTAAACAACTTGTTGTTACTCGTTAATTCTATTTAATAATGTTTTTATAAAACACTCTCCTACACTACAATCTCCTGTACCTGATAATGGAGGATTATCATTTCCTACCGCTAAACCTGTTAAATTTACAATAACTGAATTTTCAACGCCATCTGTATCCCCAATATCTCCATCTTTGAGTCTAAGTATAACCATTTCTTTATTAATTTCAGAATGTTTTGAAAAATCCTGCCAATTATTTTGTATATCATAAAGAAACCATTTTGAATTGCCATTTGGATATTCAGACAAATATATAATGACTTCAGCATCTTCCCCTTTTTCAACAGTTAGTCGAAAGCTAATAAGGCCCAATGGTAAAGTTTCCAGTCTCGTTGGTATGCCAAAAGTATATCTATAAGGATCAATACTTCTTAGATTGTCTATGGTAATAACATTTTCTGACTTTTTTACACAAATATAAAAATTTTCACTCAAAGTATTTGCACATTTCATATCAGTCTGTTTAATATCTGGAACGTCATTGTTATCAATATCAAGACTATTATCAATTTCCTGATTGTCAGGAATGCCATTATTGTTGGTATCATTAATATTATCATTGTTAGTATTAAAGAATTGAGAATCAGACCATTCAGAATATCCATGGTTACCAAAAAATTTAACTCTCCAATAATACTTTGTATTGCTACTTAAAATGTAATCAGGAACAATTAATGATGTAAGAAAGGAACTAGTTTTTTGGTCAAAAACTAAATTTTCATTAATTCCAGAATCAGATATAAAAGGAGACCTGCTAATTTGCCATTGAGTCGCTTCATGTGAATCATTCGTATCAATGTCACTAAATTCCTCTGTATACAATTCTGGGGTTAACGATGTATTCGTATATCCATTTATTGGTGAACTTAGAACAGGTTTTTCTGGTCTTATATTATCAGGAGAACTTCCAGTTAAAAATTCTTCAAGATTATTCAAGCCATCTTCATCTAAGTCATCTTGAGCATCATTAAAATATGGATTTAGATTATGTTTATGTTCCCACTCATCTGGCATCCCATCATTGTCCATATCTGTATGATTATTTAGTGGTAATAATTTGATATCAACGGATGTGAGAGATAATTCTTTTATAATAATTTGTTTTTTTTGAATAGAATAGCCTATTGCATCGGCAGTTAGTGTAAAAGAACCTGCAATATGTGGCATAAAGAAGGTTCCATTTGGAAGCGTTAGTGCGTCATTTCCATTTATTCCATTTGTTTTTATTGTCGCTTTTGCTTCTTTGGGAGCGACAGTTCCATATAAAAAGCCATTAAAAGTTGCATTTGTAGAGGTTAAGTTAAGCTGGTATTCTGTGTTGTTTCCAAAAATAGAAGGATTAGAGTTATTAATTTTGGCAAAATATATTCCGCTGATCGGTGCATCAAATTCAATCATACTTTCTTTGCCTTTATCAATTGATTCTTTTAAGAATGCGACAGATTTACCATCTGTGTTCCAAACATAAAGTTGAATATTAGCGCTACAGTGTTCACCTTTGAACTCCGCAGTAATTTTATATGTTTCCTTCTCAGATCCATAAAACTTTACCCAGTCTTGATCACCATAGGAATGGAAATTATGCAATTGATTCCAGTCATATCCAGGTATTTCCTGGTTCGTTTGATTTTGATCATTAATAGGAATTACATTTGCAGTTTCCCAGGTATCATCATTTTCATACTGGTCCAGATTTCCTGCAACACAATTGACAATTGTTTCTAGTGGCATTGAAACATTATTGTTATTGTCTACAGCGTAAACTTTAATTCTATATTCACCTAAGACATCAAAGCTATATACGATTTCATATTGTTTTTTATTTTGCTTCCATACAAGATCAACTTTTGGAAGATTAGCCTGGTCATGTTTCCAGTTTAAAAAGCAAGGTGGTATAATAACAGCGTAAACTTGTTTAATCACTCCTGTTGATGTGACATCCTTAACAAAAACAAGGCTCTCGTTCCCTGATATGGTTTTAGAATCCACAATTCCAATTACAGGAGTATCATCTCCCAATATAATTCCAGCACCAATGTGATAATCATTTGAAATTATACCATCGCTGATTTCATTTCCAACGCCATTACAATTATCATCAATTTGTGAAACTTGTATGACACAGGAGAATTCCATTGATTTTTTTGCATATACAAATGCTTTATATAATGAAGCCCCATTTAATATTCTTTTCCAAAAAAAACTAGAGAAAGATATATCTCCATTTGAAAGAAAATATGCGGGTTGAAGGACACCTGTACTCGATAACACAATTCTATTATTATCATTTGAATCTGGTACCAATAATGGGATGAAGCTTCCAGAGTTTTTACTGTCAAAAATAATAATAATTTGTTTGCCCGTATTCTGTTGATATTGATTAACCCAATTGTTCAAAATTTGGGCTTGAAGAACTTCATTAGCATTAATAGTAAATATTTCAGAATCCCCATTCCCTACAAAATAGAGTAATAGATCTTCAGTGTTATTAGCACCCCAAGTATCTATCCTAGCTTTAATCGTGCTAAGAGAAGACTCCTCTTGTGATACAGGGATATATGGAATACTGGAACCTGGAGGTTTCATAATTTTGATATCTTCTGGTAAATAGCCTTGAAAAACTAAAGCTTCAAATGCAAGTTTTATATTTTTTTCAATAGCGCCCCATATATTTGCGTTTCTTGGTCCACCAGTTATTAATATCGCTTTATGTCTCAAAGAGTTATTAACTGTAACATTTGTAGTCTTTGGAAGTGAGGTATTTCCGAATCTGTCTCTTGCGAATATAGAAACTTCATAATTTCCTGTTATGTTAAATTTATCATATGATGTTTCAAAAAAATTATTATTAATCCGATTTAATTCAACGTAAGGTAACTCTCTGACAGGATTTAGAGTTGACTTTAGTACATAGTTAGGTGGTTTTATTATTGCCCATACACGTTCAATACCATCTTTATCATAAACAGAGTAAGCTTGTATCTGTGCAATACTTGTATTGCTTATTGTTTGGTCTTCAGAAACGCTATGGATAATTGGCATTTCTTCAGAGATTTGAATTGCATTTCCAATATACATGTCTTGAACAATAGAATAATCTACTGATTCATTAGCAAGAGTATTGCCATTGGCATCAAGGAGTGGGGTTTGATATTTTTCTATTGATTGACTTGCCATTAAGAATGAATCTGATATAGACGCTCCATTATAAATATGTCCCCAGAAATAATAGGAAAATGAAATAGATCCCTGCATTATAAATTTTGCTCCTTCATCAGAAGATGTACTTGTTATTATTATTCTACGTTGTTCCCCCGAAGGAACAAGAGAAGATATAAAGCTTCCAGACTTACATGCATCATAAATCATTAACACCTGTTTAGAATTATTTTGTTGAAACGCATCTAACCATAAATCCAAATCAGAAGATAAAAGAATTTCTGATTCATTCATTCTGAAAACACCTACTTGATTATCGTTGATACCGCCATGGTCAACTAAGTAAATAATCAGGTTATCAGCGTTTTTAGCCCACTCTTTTATAGATGATTCAAAAGATGAAAGATTAGCATAATCATCAATATCATCATTTAAACCATTAAAATCTAAATTCAAATCTTTGTTATGAGACAAATAATATATATTATCGCTCGAAATACCTTGGTAAATGAGTGAATGGTATGCAAAAGTTGCATTCATACTTATTGAGGGCCACAAATCGTTCCCTTGATAGGGTCCACCACCAGCTACGATAATAGCCTTTGTAATCCCTTCAGGTATTATTTTTCGTTCAAAAAGTTGAATGCGGTGATTTGCATCGGAAACAAATATATTATTTCCATTCTCGCTTACACATGAATCAGCAGGTAAGTTCAATTGGCCAGGGTTTGAGCCAAACTCTCCGAAAGTGGATATTACTATTTCTCCATCTTCTTTTTTTCCTTTTTGGATACGATGATTCCATGTATCAGCTATATAAACATTATCATTGTGATCTATTTCAAGCCCAACAGGATAGTAAAACTCTCCTTGTTTTTTACCAAGTCCCCCAATTGATAAATAGAATTCATAACTATCATCAATAGGTTTAAAAACTTGTAGACGATGTAGTGCTGTTTCAACTACATAAACAAACCCATTTGAATCGACACCTATACCAGATGGATATGCAAATTTCCCATCAATAGGAGTAGTATGTATTTTTATAAAATGGCCGTTAATTTCAATAAATTGATATAGTGTTTCTTCACCCCACTCTGTAGAAAAAATATAATCATCACCATTTGATTTTGTAAATTTTTGAATACGATGGTTCCCGCTGTCTGCAACAAAAACACTCTTCCCATCTTTACTTACAGTAATAAAAACTGGCATTTTAAACTCTCCGGGACCATCTCCTTCATTTCCCCATTTTGTAACGAATTCAAAATCAAAATTATCTTTTATTCTGAATTTTTGAATACGATGCATTGTATCAAAAACATATATATAATTGTTTTTATCAATTGAAATACTAATTGGATATTTAAACTCTCCTTCATTCTTTCCTTCTACACCGTATTTACCAATATACTTTCCATTTTCATCAAAAATTTGGATCCGATGATTCTGAGAATCAGAAACATATATATATCCATTATTGTCTTTATCTATACTGGAAGCACCTTGAAAAAACATTTCATCACTTCCATAATTAGACCATTTTGCTAAGAAATTACCTGAAAGAGTAAACTTTTGAATATCGTTGCTCCATACTTCAGATAGTTTATTTATAGCTTCGGTCCATCTATCAAACCATACCAATGATGTGATTTGATCCTCTGAAATTAAAGGATTACTAATATCGTTAAGATCCCAACTATCCTCAAGATCATCCCATCCATTAGCAACAAACAAAAAACCATTAGGATCAACGCCGATAGCATGAATAATACCAAACTCTCCTTTGCCATTTCCTTTTTTTCCCCACTTCAAACTAAAAGAATAAGATTTGTCTCCATTTTGAGGATATGAGAACTTTATTTTTTGAATGCGACAATTCTTTTTTTCGGCAACATATATATACCCATTGTTATCAACTTCAACATCATATGGTTCATTAAATTGTAAATTATTACTACCTTTGCTTCCAATTTTTGTAACGAAAGAATAATCATCATTATTATGGTTTGGTTCAAAAACCTGTATACAATGGTTTTCTTCATCAGCAACATAAACAATATTGTTTTTATCAACAGTTATGCCATGCGGTAGGTCAAACTCTCCTATACCAGAACCCTTGCTTCCCCATTCTACTATAAATTGTCCTTCAGCAGTAAATTTTTGTATACGATTATTTTGACGATCTGCTACATATACAAAACCCATGTCATCAACTGCTATACCATATGGTTCATCAAATTCACCTTGTTCAGAACCATTTTTTCCCCATCTTCCCAAAAACTTGCCATTGGTATCAAATTTTTGAATGCAGTGATTTTCACCATCAGAAACATAGACAACGTCTGATCTATAAACAGCAATACCATAAGGTTTTAAAAATTCACCTTCTTTAGAGCCTTTTGTTCCCCATCTTGTTACAAATAATCCATCTCTTGTCAATTTATGTAGACAGTAATTCCATTTATCTGTAATATAAACATATCCATCTTCATCAATATCAACATCACTTGGATTATTGAAATACCAAGGTTGGCGAAGCGTTGGCCAAAGACGTTCAAAAGAATAAAATTCTTCAGATAAAAGAAAAGCGGGAATAACTAACGTAAATAGATTTAATAAAAAAAAGTAACATAATAACCGATTGTATTTTCTTTTCATTTTTGATTTTCTCCTTCATATTGATTTAAAAATATATTTCAATTTCAGTAATTAGGCATAACTTTTTTCTCATTAAAATGATAAATTAATGAAGCATATACTTTATGTTCTCTCGTTTTTTGTTTAATATTTAAAGTTAAAAAGTTTGTTGTACCTCTCCTATATTGATAAGCTAAATCAAATAAACAGTTATAATTTGAACCAAAATAGTATAATCCAAACCCCATCGATAATCCATAATAATCATCTGGTGATCCTTCTGATGGTTCTGGGTCATAAAACAATCCTGCTCGATATGATACAACATCAAAATAATTAAATATTGGAGGGGCATCTTTTTTTATGAATCTTTTTTCTGCTCCAATTCTAATGCAAGTTGTATTTGAAACATTCGATTCTTTACCTGTAACAGCTGATACTGGTTTACCTGAATTATGTTCATACTTAAAATCTTTCCAATGTGTAACATAGAAATCTCCGGTAAATCTTACATTTTCTTTTAATTCGTTTTTTTCACCCTGTTTTAATAAATACTTAATTCCAACCCCCCATGACATCGGCATTTTTAATGTATTTTTTTCAATACTCATATCATTTAAATTATATAAGGATGAATTCGTATTTCTTTTGATATTATGATCTAAATCTGCAGTAAAACCCTTTTTAAAAATACCACCAAAACTAATTTTATCTAGAATATTATCTTGATGGTTATTATAAAAAAATTTGTTAAGAATTTTTAAATTTACAATAAAACCTAGATTCCAATTCCAACCCTTAAAATCAAATGTTTCTATTTTTTCATTATAAAAATTACTGATTATTCCTGATGGGTCAGGTGAAGAAGCTGTAATATACTTTCCTTTTTCCTTATATGTTTGTGTCCATTGATTTCTTACTAAGTCTTTTGCGATAAATTTACCCCAGTCATTCAACGTTAAGCCAAAACTAAAATTTTCAAAAGCGATACTGTAAGCAAGACCTAAAGCATAAAGCTCTCCATCTTGTTTATATTCATGATGAACAGGCCAACTAAGAATATCATTGTTAAAGTTGTAATTAAATGACCATTCTCTGTTGAATTCATAAAGGTGCTGAAGATTCACTGAAATAACCATATGTCGATTGGATAAATTAAATGGAGTTAATGGAAAAGCAAGGCTCATATAGTTAAGACTTGAAAAATAAATCCCCTTTTTATGTGAAGCTTCATGGTGATCTTCAAAGCATATCCCCTCCTTTCTAATTGTATTATCAAATACGATAGAAAATTCTGCTTCTTTAAGTTGAGCTAGACCAGCAGGATTCCATGACGCTGCAGTGGCATCATCCGCTATAGCAATGAAAGCACTCATACCAAGTGCTCTAGCACCAGATCCGACTGGATTTGGAGAAGACGGTAATTCAACACGTAATAAAGGACTATACTCTTCTCCTTTAGCTTCAATGACAAATATTTCAAAAAACAAAAAGTTTAATATAAAAAAAACGAAAAAAGTTATTTGTGAATTAATTATTTTAAACATATAATCCTCCGATTTAATTAAGTGCTGCACCGGCGTAGTTACCATTTGGTGACAACTCTGATTTTTCAAAAGTTCCGATACTGTATATTACAAAAACTTTAATGCCTATTCAAAAGCTTATTTATCATAATTTCATTCAAACTAACAAATATGAAAATGTATTTTATTCCATATTGGGGGTTTTTAAGAAGTCCCTCGAAGTTTCCTGGTCTTTCATAAAAATAAGTTCCTTACATTTTTCGCTTTATAAAATTTTCAAGAGTTCCCCATGATACATCTAAAATTTTTGCAATATTTGCTTTTGTAACCCCTTTATTCAAAAAATGTTGAATTTCGTCCTTTTTCCATCTAACTTTGATTTTCCTGGCCCTTTTGGTCGGCCTAATTTTTTTCCCATAGCTTTAGCTTTTGCTAATCCCATTTTTGTACGTTCAGAAATTAAATCACGCTCTAGTTCAGCTAACAAAGAAAAAATGGTAATCATAACCTTAGAAATATCATTTCATCCCAGAAAATTGGGGATTTCTTTGTTAATTTAGTTGATAAACTGGGGTTTATTTTGATGAACAAGAATAGAAATGTTTGAAAAGGTAATTGGAAAATATAGAAAGACAAGCGAAAGTACCCTATGATGAACGCCACGCCGGCCGCCACGCCGGTCACGCTGCAAAACACCCCAAGGACAGTAGCGTTTAACGTCACCACCTTTATATCAGTATAAAAAGTATTTATTAAATGATCAAATCCCAATGCATAGAATTTAACAAATAAATATATTGGTAATGATAGTGTAAAAGGTGCAATAATCATTGCGCCTAAGCTTATCAACTTAAAACGTGTTAAGTCTGAATCCCAGTATTTTCTGGCCTCCAAATTTAAGGTGATTGGCCGAAAAAACACCCAATAGATTAACTGAAAACACGCTCGAAAATAACCAGGATAGAGCTCGATATCTCTCATTGATTCACCTCTATGCTATAGGAAATAATAATGTAATGATCCTAAAAAAAATCATTGATAAAATTCAATTACAAGAATGCTCGACAGAAATTTTGTCAGGAAATTTGAGAATTGACTTTATTCTGACACAAATTTTATTATATTTATAGTTGTCTTTTCATACATTCCTACAATAGTAAGCAACAAAAATCAACACCTCTTTATAAATAAATTTGAATTTTTTAGAGGGTCGGCATCGATTCCTGCGCTAAACAGCCACATTGATAAATATTAAATTTGCGTCTTCCAAAAATGGTAGCTTATATCCAAGTGTTGCTACTACCCTCAATATCTTGGTGGGGTTGTATAATAAATAATAAGTCTCAAGTTAAATACGAAGAAGCAGAGTCTTTGTTTCAGAAAAGCTTAGGGATATATGAAAAAGCCCTTGGCAAGGATCATAAAAATGTGATGGAGAATTATTCTCAAATTTTATCTGAAAAATAAAAAAATTAAAAACTTCCGAGATCATAGAGAACCGGAAGTTTTAGCAATAAATTGCAAATCTGGTACACAAAATAGGCAATTTCGGGGGACTCATTAAAACACCCCAATTTCACTGCCTCTGAGATTGTTTTTAAA
>Ga0272440_1002627_pt1 | contig 13863 bp, 8 predicted proteins | sample SSMMMBAug17_FD_192440 | JGI IMG/M metagenome (GOLD analysis project Ga0272440, IMG submission 192440) | Marine sediment archaeal communities from Little Sippewissett salt marsh, Falmouth, MA, United States - SSM-MMB-Aug17 | ecosystem: Environmental > Aquatic > Marine > Wetlands > Sediment ...
ACCCCATTTTAAGTCCTCACCGATACAATTGATTGATGAGGACAGTGTTTATTCATACACCATAGTGGCAGGAGATGTTGATGGAGAAATGGTATCTCTTACTGCAACAGAATTGCCAGACTGGCTGTCATTTTCCGATTATGGCAACAATACTGGTATCATAAAAGGAATTCCCAGAAATGAACATGTGGGTACATCAGTTCCATTAAGCATTATTGCAACCGATCCAAATCAATCCCAATCCATTCAGTCTTTTTCTATTGTGGTCAATAATACCAATGATGCTCCATTTTTCCAAACAGCACCCATTTCACAAGCGACTGAGGACAATATTTATTATTATACAGTGACCGCAGGTGATATGGATAAAGATGCGTCTTTGAGCATCAAAGGTAATGAACTGCCAGACTGGCTTTATCTGAATGATTATGGAAATGGCACAGCCTTGCTTTCTGGAATACCTGCTAATGATAATGTTGGTGCGATCAATGTCGTTATCTTATCTGTATCAGATGGGATCAGCCCACTAATAAAACAGGCCTTTTTGATTGATGTGAAAAACACAAACGATCCCCCGGAAATAATATCCCCACCCGTCTTGACAGCAACTGAAGACGCTCTGTATAATTATACCATTGCTGCTTATGATATGGATGGCGATCCTGTTTCATTCACTGCCACTGCATTACCCGAATGGCTATCACTCGCAAATATTGGTGGAAACAAAGCGCTTATTCAAGGTAAAGCATTAAATCAACATGTAGGCCCCTCTGAAACATTGATTATCACAGCATACGATCCTTTTCATGCAACTGCAAGCCAATCGTTTTCCATTACAGTGATAAATACAAATGATATCCCCTATTTTTCATCAGAACCTGTCACTCTGTCAACAGAAGATAAACTTTATGCTTATACTGTTATTGTACAGGATATTGATATGGGCGCATCAATCAGAATCTGGAAATCAATTTTGACTGAATGGTTGACATGTGTTGATAATGGTGATGGTACCGCACTTATTTCAGGCATTCCACGAAATGAACATGTCGGCATAAAAAATGCTGCGGTTATTCATGCCAGCGATTACAGCCCTGAAGGCGAAATAGAGCAGTCATTCATGATCGAGGTGTTAAACACCAATGACCCGCCCGCTATTGTTTCGACACCTGTTTTAACTGCCACTGAAGATACGTACTATGCTTATACAATTGTGGGTGAAGATATGGATGGTGATTCACTTGATTTTACATCAGATGCCTTACCCCAATGGTTAAGCCTGATAAATAATCCGGATAACACCGCCACATTACATGGAATGCCTCAAAACGAAGATGTCGGCCTATCACTACCATTGACCATTACAGCAAAGGATCCAGATCAGGTTACAGCAACACAATGCTTTTCCATTACAGTTTATAATACAAATGACAGGCCTGTATTTATATCTCAGCCTATAATAAGTGCCACTGAAGACAGTTTATACACTTATACAATGACTGTTTTAGATGTTGATACTGGTGATTCAGTTGAGATCAATGCTTTGAATATTCCCAATTGGTTGAACTTTACTGATTATGGTAATGGTACTGCCATAATCAGTGGTATACCATTAAATGAAGATGTACACAAAGACCATCATGTTGAATTGACTGCAAATGATGGCACTGAAACAGCACTCTCACAATCTTTTAACATTAGAGTGATTAATACCAATGATCCGCCAATGATAACATCCTCTGCTGTGTTAACTGCTACTGAAGATGCCCCTTACATTTACACAATTACTACTGATGATATGGATGGTGATCACCTGGAATTTATATCAGATTTACCATCATGGCTGTCTTTAATTGATCATGGGAACAATACAGCGACACTTGAAGATATCCCTGAAAATTTGGATGTGGGTCTGTCCACCACCTTAACCATTACCACAATGGATCCATCAAAAGCAGGCGCAAGTCAATCCTTTCGCATTTTTGTGACCAATACAAATGATGCGCCTTTTTTTACATCAAGCCCACAAAAATCTGCCCTTGAGGACAGTATCTATCATTATACAATTACTGTTGCTGATGTAGACAGGGGGTCATCAATTATTATAAATGCTTCAAATCTGCCAGATTGGTTGATGATTGTCGATCATGGCAATGGCATTGCTAATCTGAAAGGTACACCATTGAATGATCATGTGGGTGTGAGTCTTCCGCTAGTGATAACTGCCTCGGATGGTATTGCACCTGAAATCACACAAACATTCTCCATTACAGTGGCAAACACCAATGATATACCGGAAATTACATCTGAGGCGATAGTAAGCGCCACTGAAGACATCTTTTATGCCTATACAATAACCGGCCTGGATATTGATGGTGATCCTTTGATTTTTAAAGCACGGATGCCGTCCTGGCTGTCCCTGATCAATCATGGCAATAATACAGCATCATTGATGGGAACACCTGTAAACAGCAATGTGGGGATTTCATCTCCAATTATCCTAACCGCGCTGGATCCAGATAATGCCACAGCCACTCAGACTTTTGAGATTTCTGTCAAGAACACCAATGATCCCCCTGTATTTGAAAGCATTCCGGTTACTTCAGCCATTGAAGACAGCATGTACACTTACACAATCCAGGTTCAGGATATTGACAAAGGGGCCATTATTCATATTCAGGCGAAATCTATTCCTGGTTGGTTGACACTGTTGGATAATGGAGCAGGCCTGGCACAACTCAGTGGAACACCGAAAAACGAACATGTGGGAGATCATCGTGTTCATATTACTGCTACAGATGGTATTACACAAGAGATTTCACAGGCATTTACGATTACTGTTGCCAACACCAATGATCCACCAAGTATTACGACAATATCGCTTCCATCAGTGGATGAAGACAGTTATTACAATGCCCTGTTGACAGCAGAAGATATTGATGGTGATACAGTCATATTTACTGCCACATCATTGCCATCATGGCTGACACTCACAAATCATGGCAATAATACTGGCAGCCTCCAGGGGACGCCCAAAAATGAGAACATTGGACAGACAGAAATTTTCTTCATTACAGTATCAGACCCGGATGGTGCGACTGCAACCCAATCATTTTCATTTATGGTACATAATACCAATGATGCGCCAACATTTCTGTCAACACCTGATACATCAGCCACTGAAGATCTTGAATACTATCATATAATACAGGTTCAGGATATTGATCCAGACCCAATTATCAACTTTATCGTTATGGTTATGCCGAAATTTCCCGAATGGTTAAGTTTTACCGATAATGGCGATGGCACAGCCATTATTGCCGGAACCCCCCTTAATGAAAACGTGGGTGATAATTTTATTGGCATAATCGCCTATGATGGGATTGCCCTTCCAGAAACTTACGTATATACTCTACATGTTGAAAACACAAATGATCCGCCAGAGATAACTTCCAACAGCATACAAACTGTGGATGAAGATTCCCCATATCATTACCTGATAACAGGTGACGATATGGATGGAGATCAAATCAGATTTATTGCAACTGGACTGCCATCATGGCTGAAATTATCAGACAATGGCAACAATACTGCCAGCCTTGAAGGTGTTCCAACAAACACCAATGTGGGGACAACAGAAATCATGACGATTACAGCCCTTGATCCAAGTCATGCCATTGCAACACAGTCTTTTCAGATTACTGTAAATAATACCAATGATGCCCCCTGGTTTGCATCGCAGCCCAATACATTCGCAATTGAAGATATCACCTATTCACATACAATTCGAGTGGAAGATATTGATAGCAATGCGTCTTTGATCATTCAGTCAAAAGTAATGCCTTCATGGTTAAAACTAACTGACAATGGTAATGGCACGGCCATTCTGACTGGAAAACCACTTAATGAACATCTGGGCAGCAATGATGTTGTGATTACTGTCACTGATGAAATGGCTCCGCCTGTAAGTCAGTCCTTTTCCATATGGGTAACAAATACCAATGATGCACCTGTTATCACGTCACAGAGCAAACAAATCATATATGAAGATTCACAATATATTTATGAAATACATGCAGAAGATGTCGATCCGGAAGATCATCTTCAATTCAGTGCGCAATCATTGCCAGACTGGTTGAATTTAACAGACAAAGGTGATAATTCTGCTGTTTTGCAGGGAATTCCCCAAAATCAAGATGTTGGCGAAACATCCTTTTTAACACTGACTGTCATGGATGAATCAGGCGAATCAGATACACAATCTTTTACGATTCTGGTTATCAATACCAATGATTATCCTGAAATTTCACCAATTGAATCGCAATCCAGCAAGGAATATCAGATCACTTCACCTTTTTTATTCACAGTGGCTGATATGGATGCAGATGAATTATCCATTCAAGCCTCATCGTCAGATATATCCATTGTTGCCATTGATGCCAGGCATATTACATTTTGTACGCAAAACTTTTATGGAGAAAGCATTCACTTGACTTCCACGAATGCCATCCAGCCTATAAGTTTGACGCTATTTCCCCTCAGGGATGGTGTTGCAGAAATTACAGTTACTGTGGCTGATGCAGAACTATCAGCCAGTACATCCTTTGTTCTGACTGTCACAAATGTGAATATTCCGCCACAGATCAGCCAGATTCCCAATACCATCATTAATGAAGATGCCGTCAGATTTCCTGTCAATTTCACAGTTGTTGATTCAGACAGCGATAACAGGGAAATTACAGTAACTGCAATGACCGATACCCCCGCATTACTGCCAGCAGATTCAGATCATATTTCCATTGTTGAAATGGGTATCGTTCATCATTTCGTTGCGGACACACCTGTGGATTTAAATTTATTCCTCAGTCCTTTGCATAACCAATCGGGTTGCGCTGGAATAACAATCACTGTCATGGATGCGGATGGCGATTCAGTCATGCAGCATTTTCAATTGACAGTAAGCAGACTGTCAGATGATCCACCAAAACTGAGTCACATAAAAAATATCAGTATTGTTGAAGATACACCTGTTTATCAGACGGGTCTGACTGTGATGGATCCAGATGGCGGTCATTTAACCATAGCCGTGCAATCATCAAATCAGCAGTTGATACCATCAGAAAATATTATTTGTCAGAGTGCCAGTCTATCAACTCAGGCCCATGAATTTGAAGATCTTACCTTGACGATGTATCCGAAAGCAGATGAGAATGGCTCTGTAACCATTACAATCTTTGCAACAGATGAACAGGATCATACCACAGAAAGTTCTTTTATGTTGACTGTTAGGTCTGTCAATGATGCCCCTATTATTTCAGACATTGCATCAGTAAAAGTCGATGAAGATACGTTAAGTTATCCAATATCATTTACGATTGTCGATGCTGATGGCGATAGTTTAAGTCTCAATGTCATATCAGGCAATCCATACCTTGTTTTGCAATCGGATATTCAATTTCAGAATTTAATACACACAAAGGCCGGTGATCAAACAATTGTCAATGCGTTTATCTCAACTCAAGAAAACGCTTCGGGTTCAGCACAAATAACGTTCACTGTGACAGATCCAGCAGGTATAACTTTAAATTCGTCCTTTGAGATTATCGTGAACCCGATAAATGATCCGCCATGTATTTCAAGTATTGTCCCCCAATACATATATGAAGAAACCATCTCATCTCCCATAGATTTGACCATTGCAGATCAAGAATCTGGCACACTTTTCATTTATGCTGAAACCAACAACAATACTGCATTGCCAATATCATGTCTGACCTTTGCCGGTAAGACAAATGGAAGTTATATGGCAGATGTTTTTTCAGGAGAACCCCACCATTTAACATTACTGATTATGCCGCCACTCGATGTTAATGGTACAGTGATCATTAAACTCTTTGTTTATGATCGCAATAATCTTTATGATGCTATACAATTTCCTCTAACAGTATTAGCAGTAAACGACATGCCAGAATTTGATTTGAAAACAATTACACTTGATGTGAATGAAGATGCTGGACTACAATCTTTCAATAGATGGATAACAAACATTTCAGCCGGCGCATATAATGAAACCGATGCCTTATCATTCATTATTCAAAGCACTAATAATCATTTATTTGCCATCAAACCGCAAATACATATTTATGGAACAACCGGAACCCTGACTTTTGCACCCACGCCTGATGATTATGGAACAGCACTGCTTAGTGTCTCTTTGACTGATGGCTATTCAACAACGACTGAGAAATCTTTTATAATCAATATTCTTCCTGTAAATGATTCACCACAACTTTCAACAAAAATAACAGAACTTAAAACAAATGAAAATCAGTCCTTTACGCCTGTTCCTTTCTCCATTTCTGATGTGGATGATGATAAGTTAACAATTTCAATCATCACTGATATGCAGTTTTTTTCTGAAATATCAATTTGTTCAGGAACAGATTGTCAATACTGCTCAGAGGATGCATGCGAATTTCAATACGTTCAACAATCTAAACGAGATTACCTGGAATTGATGCTTGAAACCCTCAAACGTTTGACCCATGTCACTGATAACTGGAGCGCTGACATACAAGATATCGATAAAAATACAAAAATATCACTGGCAGAAGCAATTTACTATATAAAACAAATCTCTACCGATTTTGTATTACAGGTGAGACCTCAAATATGGCAGTCTGGAAACCAGTTATTAACACTAATGATCAGCGATAAATCAGGAAATCAAGTTTCTAAGTCAGTTTCTTATTCCGTAACACCCATTTCAAACCCACCAATATTGACTGTCGATGATTGTGAAGGCTTTGAAGATGATCTGATACCATTATCATTAAATCTAGAACTGCTTGATACAGATTCGGAAGAATTATTGGATGTACTCATTTCTGGTGTGCCGGACGACGCAAGTTTAAACAAAGGAATAAAGAATTCAGGGAAATGGATTCTAGCGCCAGATGATTTAAACCATCTTTTGATCGCGCCTGAATCAAATTGTTCAGATGATTTGTTTCTGACAGTAACCGCATCATCAAAAGAAAAAACCCTCTCTCAAAAAGCATCCGTTTTAAAGGATATTTTTATTGATATTATTCCAGTTGCAGATCAACCCTCACTGGAGCTGGAATCATCAGCCATATCAGGACAGGCAGACCAGGATATTCCCATTGTATTTAAGACCTTGAAATTGACAGATACAGATGGTTCAGAGCAATGGGATCGGATTGAAATTGTCAGGTTTGATTCAGATCTTCAGTTTTCAAAGGGCACAATAATCAATGGAAAATTAATTATTGATTTGTCTCATCAAACAGATATGGATTTGTCGGGTTTTGACATGTCTGTTAAATCTTCTAATGTATCATCTTCAACTTTTGTTATTCGAGCTTTTTCAAAAGAAAAAGAAAATTTGGATATGGCGTTGAGTGATGTGCAGGTCAGTTTATCTGTTAGTAATCGGAAAGCGACTTCTTCTTCCGAAAAAGGAGGGTGTTTTATTTCAATTTTGGGGTGTAACTCAGAGTAAGCACTGGAGTGGGGCGTATGTTCAAGTCAAGTCAGGGGAAAACTAAAAATAAATGAATCCCTGTCTATTTTTGTATTTCCGAACGTAGAGACGGTAGAGACGCACGGCAGTGCGTCTCCGATCGAAGAAAGGTTCAACATTATTTTGTTCTTAATTTTCAAAGAATTGATCGACCTTTCTTCGTCCGGTGACGCACTGCCGTGCGCCTCTACAATCGGATAAGGATAAATGAGTCAATGATTTATGGACGCTTTACATAAGGCCCATTTTTTTCTTAAATTAAAGATTTTGTAATAAAATCAAGGGGAAGTTGATAGTCATAGCTTGCAATCACTGTATTGTCAGATGTTCGTATCATGCGAACCGATATAAACACCACGTATTTTGACACCGCATAAGTGCCCACCAAAACAGCGTTCGCCTGATGCTTTTCACCAATATTTTGTAAGTCTCTTGATAATAAAAACTCACCTTCATTTTTTTTGATAAATACAGAGTCCTGACGCAATTTCATTTCAACAATTTTGAATCCATGTTGTGCCATGCGACCCAACATTTGTTCTGAAATGATTCGTCCTAAAGAGCAAGTCTCTGACAGATTATTGATATTTACCAGGCTGGCAGCAATGATTGCCCCATTGGTATCAAAATCACGTTGTTTCATAATGTCAGCAAGTACGTCTGATGCTGCATAACTGGTTCTGATAATTTGTGAATAGGGCTCCTGATCGGCCTTAACACGCTTTAGTTTATGTAAACACCCCATCGTAAACATGAGTATTATACATAAACACAAACAGAAAGTTACTTGTCTGTCAAATAACTGGTCGTTCTGTTTACTGCCCGACAACCTGAAATTGTTTTCCTTTGTTTGCTTTTTGATAAGCATCTGTATCATAATGCCACCCGTCTGATTTGTTAATATAATAGATATCTGAACGATGAATGATAAACGTATCATTGTGTTTCAATGCCAGTGAAATGATGACTTCTTCATTAGAAATTCCCTTGGCTGTTGAACTTCTGATACTATCAGCAATCATGCCAATTGGAAAAGCCATATCCCAAAGATCTTTTGAATCGACACTTCTTGAAACAGTTATTCCTAGGCCTACTGCAGAATATAACAATGGCGGACTATTGATGTTTCGCTTTGAATGCTGTAGAATCCTGGCTCCATATTCTAGATTTAAAGCATCATTTTCATATGGAGAAACAGCAACCCCTTTTTGAACCAATCGCGATGTTAACAATGAGTGAAATATTTTACCAAAAGGCGTTTGGTCAACTGGCTGAATGAATACAGGCATATGTCGTACGTGATTATTTTTGTTCCGCGCAATTTTGATCTGTTCGGCAACATCTGTTGCCAATACATCCCAATGTTGTGCAGCCTGCATTTTTTCTTGTTTTGCAAATGGGTAAGTTACTGGATATGGCACCTGTGTACAGGCTGATATCCCAAATAAAATGCCTAATAAACAACTTAGATTGATCACTGTGTTTTTCATTGTGTTTGTCCTAACTTAAGTTTGTTCATGCTTAGTGAGATTATACAATATATAAAAAAATTCCTGACTTTGTTCATATTTTCAGGCTATTGTTTGTTGGCAATACGTTGAAACAAATTTCCTATCTTATCTGCATTTCGTTGCAACAACCCCATGGAGGAAGGTGCCTTTGCACTCTTTCCATAGAAAAAAATTAAATCTTTACTTTGCTTTGGATCTACAACCTCTGAGGTTTTGGCATACCATAGTGGTGTAATTTCTGTATCGGATACCATGATTATTTTAGCCTGTTCATCGACACGAGATGACATCGTGTCTGAGCCTTCAAAATAATATGTTAAGTCACCGGAAATAATAATATCATATTGTTTCATTCGCGCAATATTGATTAAATGATGTTCAGCTAAATCTGTAATGTCTAATTCAGCGGTCACCCGATTAAAAATGCCTTTACTTCGTAATGACTGTGCGACGTATTGCGCTGCTATTTGCCCCATCCCTTTTGCATAATCCGGTTCACTGAATGAAAATACACCCACATGATACTGATGAAAAAAATGATGAACCGGTAACTGCATATGAGATGACAATGCAAAGTATGTCTCTGGTAGCCCTACAGGATTTAATGTTACGTGACGCTGATATGTACATCCGGTACATAATAAAACTAAGTATATAGTTAATAATAGCCATTTTCTCATCTGTTTTACCTCCGAATTATTAACGATTTTCAAGTTCTATGCCATTTTACAGGCCTTTGACAGTTGTCTTATTGCTTTTCTAATTGGGCAATTTTTTCCTATCTCAATTTGAAAACAGCAAAATTTATGATGGGTCAGGAATGCTCGATAACTAAATTGTTAGCGTAAAAAAAATTCAATGATTGATATTTCTAAACATACATATCAACATATCTGCCGATATGTCCCAAATGAAACAAAATTGTACGACAATATCCATCATACATGGGTTCTTCTTCTTCAAAAGAATGAACACCATCAAATGCATTGAATTTCGCCTGTTTATGAATGCGGCGATACAGACCGCGCTGCTTGTAATGCACATATCGATCTTTTGCACGTGTTGGCTTTACCTGAACAGCACGATCTGTAATCGGGCTTATGGCGCGCGTTTCAATGAGCATATTGCCTTATTTTTTTTTCTATTTCAGATTGAAAGTCAATCATTATTGTCGTCAGTGCTTTGTTCCATCCTTGAACCAATGATTGGGTGTTATGTTTATCTATTGAGACTTTTTTCGCATAATTTTTTTGAAAAATCAACTGATAATTCAAACCACTATCTTTTATCAAAAAAAACTGAATACAAAAAACAGCAAAGGGATTGCTCATATCCGAATAATCACCGTGCATGGTTGTTACAGCCCCTTCCAAAATGTAATTCTCTCTAAAATGACCCGGTGAGCAGGTAACACGTTCAAACAAGCCACTTGATGCCATCCATTTACGAATCAACTCTGCAAGCATGTCATCAGGTGAAACCAGAAATTCGTTATAAAAGTCTGTATCATATGTATTAATACTTTTTTTATAAATAAACCCTTTTCCAGTATAAGGTGGGGACATCCTGATTTTGGCTATTCTTAATATGCCATATTTTTTCAAATTTGAAACAGTTTCTGTTTTAAATTGATTACTGATGGATTGTTTTTGTGAGATTTCCAGCAAAAAATATTGTTTTTCAGGATATATGCTCTGTGTGTTCAAACATGAAGTTATGAACATAAGGATTACAATAAAAAGCATTTGTTTCATGATACTGCCTTTTGATTATCAAATTTTACCGCCCGGGACGTGAATGGGTCGGCGGCGCGCCAAATAAAAACTGTGATGGGTATTTTTTTGCGTTTTCTGTAAGTTCTTTTAAGTTTTCAGTGATAAGTCGAATGTTATCAATGGTTTTTTCAATATCATCCTGCTGTACAAACAATAAAGAATCCAAACGTCGAAGCGTTCTTTGAAATTGAATGGATGATTGGGGCAAATCATTTGAAAAGGATCGAATTTTATTTGCAGCCTGATTCAATTCTTTGGCTGCATCAGTCAAATTGGATAATAAGCCAGAAATGGGTTTTTCAGATTTTTCGGTAATACGACTGGCAGATTGCATCATTTTCTGGGTTTCTTTGATAATCGCTTGTAAATCATCATGGCTTAAAATCACCTGTAAATGTTGATTGGTCTGTCTCAACTCGCTCAATAACAGGGTCGCTTCATGAGTCATGTTTTTTAAATGTGCTGTTTCAATAATTTGACGCATTGTTTGTAATGTTTCTTTAAATTGTTTTGTGATATCCAAAATATTAATTTTTTTAAGATGCTGCATGATACTGCAGATTGCATCACTGACTCTGGTGATTACACTGGGGGTTGATGGCACATAAGGATAATTGGGTTTCCAAGTGATATGCTTTATGGGATGTTGTTTTGGAGGCAGATAATCCATTTCAAGGTAAGCTGTTCCTGTTATTCCCTTGAATGTAAGACGAATTCTCAGCCCATTATTTATTTCGTATAATAATTCACCCTCAAGAAATTCTTCTAAGGAAAAAGGAAACTGTTCCACAAGCAAACTTGAACGAACCATTATCAGTCGGGTTTTGGTTTTATATGCTGTGGCAGCCATTGTGATAGATTCAACCTTTCCAACATGGACACCTCGAAATTTGATAGGTGATCCAATTTCAAGCCCTTGAACCGATTCCTCAAAATAGGTTTCAATGATGACCCGCTTTTGGAATAGTTTACCAGCACCAAAAATGATTAAAAGCACCACAAAAATACAAGTGCCGATAATCACAAAAATACCTGTTTTGAAATAATTGGGTGCGCTCATGTTATTATCTCATCTACATGGCGATTAAAAAAATCCCGAACCCAGGGAATATTACTATGTTCTTTTAAGTCTAATGGTTGACCTTCTGCGACAATTCCTTTAACACGCTTATCAAGCATGATTACTCTGTCTGAAATGGTTTCAATACTCGCAAGTTCATGAGTAACAATAATAACTGTCATATTGAGATCGCGTGATAAATGAATGATCAGTTGATCTAAACCGGCAGCGGTGATTGGATCCAGACCGGCAGATGGTTCATCCAAAAATAAAATATCTGGATCTAAAGCCATTGCTCTTGCAATGGCTGCACGTTTTTGCATGCCACCGCTGACTTCTGATGGATAGTATTGTTCATAGCCTGTCAATCCCACCAAGTTGAGTTTGATCCGTGCAATTTTTTGAATACCAGCAACAGGTATACATGTAAATTCTTCCAATGGCAAGGCCACATTTTCTATTAATGTCATTGATCCAAACAAAGCGCCTGTTTGATACATTACACCAAATGTTTGAATCAGTTTTTTTCGGTCCTTTCCAATAGTAGAGACCAAATTTTTGCCATGTATGAGGATTTGACCGCTCGCTGGCTGATATAATCCGATGAGATGTTTCAGAAGTGTACTTTTACCACATCCCGATCCCCCCAGAATAATGAATACTTCACCACGATTCACTACAAAGTTGATATCTTTCAATATGATTGTGTCGCCATATTTAGCGGTTAAATCATTTACTTGAATAACAGGTGCATACATCATAAGCAACTTAATCAGGGGTATTCTTAATAAACCATAGAAGCAAAGCTGATGTTCGCCTATCATTTATCAGGAAATCATTTTACTCGATGTTCAAGTTTTTTGTTTTGTTTGTACAAACTCGCTACAGAACTCGTTCCCAGGCAGAGCCTGGGAACGAGCAGTGCTAGCTTGTCTAAAAAACTTGAACATCGAGTTTTATAAATACAAAAATGAGGTTCGTCCTTATGGTTGTGGGAATACCCCAATTGTTAAATTCTATCTTGAAATTTGATACATTCAAGAATATATTCAATCGCTTGTTCTGGTGTATCACTATAATGAACATCACCAAACTGAAAAAAGAATTTTCCACCAGGCCAACCCAGCAATACAACCTTTTTGTTAATTTTTAAAGCCATTGCAATTTCAGATACTGTTCCCGTTCCACCAGGGCAGGCTATGACATAATGACTTGACATAACATTAATGGCATTTCGGGCAATTCCCATGCCTGTTAGAATCGGAATATCAATCCAGGGAGACACTTGATCCGCATGCGTATCTGGTAATATTCCAATTGTTAGACCACCATTTTCTTTTGCCCCTTTGGCCGAAGCATCCATCACACCGCTATTACGTCCACCATTAAGGAGAATCCATCCTTCTTTGGCGATACACTTACCAAGATCATAAGCCAGACGATATTGATTGATATCAGTCTCGCCACCACCCATAACACCAATAATTGTTTGCCTGGATTCGCTTTGAATTTGTTTTAATATGGCATCTTTCATTTTTATTTTATCCTCCAAAAACAACCTGTGGTAACCATGTTACCAAAACAGGGAAAGATACGACTATTAGCAGTCCTATCAATTGTGCAATCACAAAGGGGAGAATCCCTCTGTAGATATGTCCGGTTGTTATTGATGAAGGCGTTACAGCTTTAAGATGAAAAAGTGAGAAACCAAATGGTGGTGTCATAAATGATGTCTGAAGATTGACTGCGATCAGAATACAAAACCATACCGGATCAAATCCAAATTCAATCATGATTGGTGCTAAAACCGGAACATGAATAAATGTTATTTCAATAAAGTCCAGAAAAAAACCAATCACAAAAATCAATCCCATGACAATAAACAATACAAACCATTTTCCGTGAGTTTCAGCAATTGCGCCAAGAAATTCCCGCACCAACTCATCACCACCCATGCCACGAAAAACAAGT
>Ga0272440_1002628_pt1 | contig 13861 bp, 18 predicted proteins | sample SSMMMBAug17_FD_192440 | JGI IMG/M metagenome (GOLD analysis project Ga0272440, IMG submission 192440) | Marine sediment archaeal communities from Little Sippewissett salt marsh, Falmouth, MA, United States - SSM-MMB-Aug17 | ecosystem: Environmental > Aquatic > Marine > Wetlands > Sediment ...
AAGGTGGATAAAGGGATTTTTAAACCGCGAGGTTTAAATGCCTGGGATCCAAGGGTTGTGGCAAGACAACCCTTGGCCTGGTGCGCGAGGGCGGAGCGCCTCGCATAAAAATTAGCCGAAGGCTAAAAAGAGATCGCGAGGGCACAGCGCCTTATTGCAAAATGATATAAACTATTGCAAAATGATATTAATAATATTATCAGCAGGAGGTTAATACAAAATGGACGAAAAACAAAGTGAAGCTCAATTTATATCCTTACTTTATACTTTCCATCAATCAGCAATGTTTGCCCTAGGCAAAATGGCCAATCCACTTACTGGTAAAATAGATAAAAATCTTATACAAGCAAAAAACACCATCGATATCATTGAAATGTTGGAAGTAAAAACAAAAGGCAATTTAAGCCAATCTGAAGACAGCTTTCTCAAAAATACTTTACAAGAACTTCGCTTAAATTATGTTTATGAAGCAGATAAAGAAAAAAATGAAAAGGAAGACAAAAAAGAAAAAGATAAAAATACCGATAAAAAAGAGGATTCTAAAAAAGATGAGAAATAAAAAATACCAGGGGGTTATAAAATGCAAGGCACTGGCAAAGTAATAAAAACAGAGGGCAATACCATCTACATACAAACTGAAAAAAAAGTAGCTTGTAATTATTGCCATGCTTGTTCTCAACAAAAAGATAAAAATATATTAAAAATACAACATGACAAACCTTTAAAAGAAGGAGATTCCGTAAACATTAGCATCCCCCACAATCTAGTAATTAAATTCACTATACTTATGTATGTAATTCCTTTGTTTTTATTTATCTTCGCTTACTTAATAGGAGATGCAATAGCACGCTATTTATCTGCTAGCACTAATACACTTATTTTATCAGGGACAGTAAGTGCTGTAGTTAGTTTAACTGTATACTACATTTTTTTAAAATGGTATGATTCTAATTATAAAAATAATTTTAAGAACAAACCCACTATAACTACATTATAGGTGTAAAGTAAAATAGTGCTAGAAAAAAAACGATTCCTCTTTTTTTATTTTTTTATAATACTCTTATTTTCTATCATTATTTTACGGCTCGTTTATTTACAAATAATCAAATTCGAAGATTATTCCCTGAAATCTGCCAAAATCAGAGCAAGGGTCATCCCAAACATTGCACCCAGAGGGCACATATATGACAGATACGGTAGAGTTTTAGCATCTAGCAAACCAATATTTTCTGCATATATTTTACCCGTCAAACTAAAAGACATAGACTCTACCTCCGCCATAATTGCTAATATTTTAAAAAAAGACAAACAAAAAATATACAACAAAATAATTCGTCAAAAAGACAAGGCCTTTAGACCCTTATTGATAAGTGATTACATATCATTTGAGACTATTTCTCTTATAGAAGAACAAAGTCACAGGCTCCCAAGCTTTGTAGTAGGAGCAAGAAATATCAGGTCTTACAACTACGACTCTTTAGCTGCACATATTTTAGGTTATATCGGAGAAATTAACGAAGAAGAATTATGTAACAATATAAATGAAAAATACAAACTAGGGGATCTAATAGGCCGCTCAGGAATAGAAAAGCAATATGAATCTTACCTAAAAGGAACTAACGGAGGAGAACAAATAGAAGTAGACCCCTACGGCAATCCGATTAAAGTACTATCCTACATTCAACCATTACCAGGAAATAATGTCGTTTTAACACTAGATCTCGCCTTGCAAAAAATTGCAGAAACCGCTTTAGGAAAGAAAAAAGGTGCTATTGTTGTAATGAATCCTAAAAATGGAGATATTCTTGCACTAGTAAGTCATCCTACTTTTAACCCTAATATTTTCACTGAACCTATAACTGAAGAGCAATGGGATTTTTTACATCAAGAAGATTTTCACCCTCTACATAACCGTGCTTTAACTGCGTATCCTCCAGGCTCTATTTTTAAGATAGTAACTGCTATCGCCATTTTAGAAAATAATTTCAAGGAAAAAGATGATACCTTTTATTGTCCAGGTTACTTTATTTTAGGGAGACGAAAAGCTGATTGTTGGAAAAAACACGGAAAAATAGACTTTTTTGACGGACTAGTTCATTCTTGTGATGTAGTTTTTTATAATATGGGATTGCTAGCAGGTCCTGATCTCATATTTAAAACAAGTAAAAATTTAGGACTAGGAACACTAACAGGAGTTGATTTGCCTGGAGAAACGGCCGGATTACTCCCTTCTAGTAAATGGAAACTAAAAAGACTAAAAGAGCCGTGGTACCCTGGAGATTCCATAAACTATGCAATAGGACAAGGATTTTTGCAGACTACACCTCTTCAAATGGCTTGCTTTACATCCTTAGTTGCTAATAAAGGTACTATGTATAAGCCTCATTTACTCAAAGAAATTACAACCCCAGAACAAAAAGTAATCTATTATCAACAGGCTGCAATTAGTAAAAAAGTCTCTTTAAAAAAGTCCACTTGGGATTTTATTCATAGGGCTCTCACACAAGTTGTAGAAAGAGGAACTGGTGTTGCCTCCAAAATACCGGGGATCACAATTGCAGGAAAGACAGGAACAGCTGAAGACCCCCCTAGAGAAGATCCTCATGCCTGGTTTGTATCTTTTGCTCCAGTCGAAGATCCTCAAATTGTTATAGTTGTATTTGTAGAAGGAGGAGGACACGGTGGAGCGGTTGCTGCACCTATTGCTAAAAAGATATATAAGCATTATTTTAGCAAAAGAAAAAAGGGCTCATAAGTTATGCTTAGATTGTTAAAAAGGATAGATTATACTTTATTAATAACAGTTGCCACACTGATCACTATATCCATATTTATGATTTTTAGTGCATCTTATATCCAACTAGACAATAAATACGATACAGCTAATGTTCTAGTAAAACATATATCATCTTTACTTATAGGGATTATTTTTTTATTTTCTTTTATATTTTTTAATTATAAAATATTTTATAGATTTTGGATCTTAATATATAGTATCGGTTTAATAATTTTACTATATGTTCTTTTTTGGGGACATGCTTCCCAAGGCGCTCAACGCTGGATTAATTTAGGATTTTTAGCTTTCCAACCTTCTGAAATGGCTAAACTTATTATCATTATTGCTCTAGCCTCATTACTGAACCAAAAAAAAGAAATATCTAGTTTCGCAGATATTGCTCCGCTCACTATCATTGTAGCTATCCCTTTCTTGCTAATAGCGAAACAACCTGACTTAGGAACTGCACTCGTTTTTATATTTATATTCTTGTGTATGTTACTTATGGTTAAAACAACTTCAAAATTTATTTTTATGTTGTTTTCTCCAGTTATTAGTTTGTTTTTATATTTAGTGGTTCCTATTGTTTTTATTTACAAAGTATCTTTATCTTGGGGAATATTTATGTTTTGTTTAGTTTTATTTCTAATAATAAAAAGAACCAATATAATCGATATCTCTTTAACGGTAATTATTAACACCGTCACAGTTTATATTTTTCCTTCTCTATTTAATTTGCTCAAACCCTACCAAAAGGAAAGAATGCTAGCTTTTATAAATCCTCAAATAGATCCATTTGCCCAGGGGATCCGTTACCATATTGACAAGTCTATTACAGCAGTAGCTTCTGGCGGTTTATGGGGTCAAGGATGGTTAAAAGGTGCATTATCGCACCTTCAATATATTCCCGTACAAACATCCGATTTTATATTCTCTGTAATTGCAGAAGAAACAGGATTCATTGGATCTATTTTGGTTATTTCTTTATTAATGATTATAATATATAGAGGAATAAAAATTTCTAGAGAAGCTAACGACTATTTTGGAAGCATTTTAGCCATAGGTATTACTTCCTTTTTCCTTTTCCAAATTATCGTAAATATTGGTATGACTATAGGGATCATGCCGGTTGTAGGGATTCCGCTTCCTTTTATAAGCTTTGGAGGCTCAGCCTTAATAACGAACCTAGCAGCTATCGGACTATTAGAAAGCATTCATTGTAGAAGAGAAAAATTATTTTTTTAAAGGATACATATTATGAAAAAACAATTTATAAAAGACCTCCAAGAAGGAGTTCCTGTAAAAAGTCAATTTCTTTTAGGAAATTTACAGCAACGGAAAAAAAACAATGGAGACCCTTTTTTAACCTTTACACTTTCAGATTGTACAGGATCATTAAATGCCAATATGTGGGACAACTTTGACCACCTAAGTCTTCAGCAAGTTCATTTTGTTCTAATCGAAGGGATAGTCAAAAGCTACAATAATAAAATGCAAATCAACGTTTCTTTAATACAAAACATTTCAGAGGACTTAGTTGATATAAAAAACTTTCTCCCTTGTACTCCTAAAAACATTGAGGAAATGTTTTTATACATTAAAGAAAAAAGTTGCCAAATAAAAAACCCTACATTAAATAATTTATTAAAAGAAGTTTTTTCTGATACAAAACTGATTTCTCTTTTAAAAACGGCACCGGCCGCTAAGTCTATGCATAATGCTTATATTGGAGGCCTTTTAGAACATATTTATAGTTTGTTACAGTTAGCAGACTTTGTAACAGAATACTACGATAATATAGATAAAGATCTATTGGTTACAGGGATAATTTTTCATGATTTAGGAAAAATATTTGAATTAAATTACCAATACAATTTCGAGTACACAGATGACGGCAAGCTATTAGGTCACAATATTATAAGTATTGAGGTGCTGGAAAAATATGCCTCTAAACTATCAGTCCCTTTATCTCGAGAGCTTCTCGTAGCTTTAAAACACATGATATTGAGCCATCACGGGAGATTAGAGTGGGGCGCAGCAAAAATTCCTGTCACATTAGAAGCGTTGGTCTTACATCATTTAGATAACCTTGATGCCAAAATATGTGGATTTCAACAATTTTTGGAACAAGATAAAAGTACTTCAAGCAAATGGACTAGCAAAAATTTCTTTTTCGAAAATTTAGAACTTTTTAAAAAATATTAGTTTCCCCCTTTTTTGAACATTACTGATATGATATCATAACAATGTTATTGCTAAGTTTATAACAGAAGGAGAAGTAAATGGCAGTTAAAATTCGCTTAAAAAGAGTCGGAGCAAAGCATACACCTTTCTATAGAATAGTCATTATGGAATCTGCTCGCCCTCGCGATGGCAAAGTTATAGATACCATAGGACGTTACAATTCTTTAAAAGAGAATATTTCTTTGGAGCTTGACAAAGATAAAGCCAATAAATGGCTTTCACAAGGAGCAATCCCAACTGATGTAGTTACTCGTTTGTTTTCTCATGCCGGTATAGAGACAAAAAAAACAAAAAACAAAGCGACAAAAAATGTTAAAAAGACAGAAAAAGAACAACCAAAAAGGAAGGAGGCCCCAAAAGATTCTTAAACTACATTTATACGTATTAATAGTTTGTTTCTCAATAAATAGGAGGTAGAATTATCATGAAAGAATTAGTAGAACTTATAGTAAAAGCACTAGTGGATAATCCTGAAGGTGTAAAAGTTCAAGAGACTGAAGGAGAAAGCATTGTAATTATAGAAGTCAGTGTAGATTCTTCAGATGTTGGAAAAGTTATTGGAAAAGAAGGTCGTATTGCTAATGCAATTAGAACTGTTGTAAAATCAGCAGCGATCAAGCAAGGGAAAAAAGTTACCTTAGAAATACTCACAGGAGAAGAAAAGGGATAAATTATTAATTAACATAATATATAAATAAAGGGGGGGGAATTATTTATGTCAACACAAAAGAAATCAAAAAATGTAACTTTAAAAAGAACCGTTACTATTAAAGCTATAGTTACAGATAATTTTAGACAATATTTAAAACAAGAGCTTTCTCAAGCTATTAATGACTTAGATTCGAAATTAAACGAAGTGGTAACCCAAGGAAACAAATTAATAGAACAACTAGAAAAACAAGGTCAAGTAGATCAAGTCAAAGTCATACAACAGCAAATGGAAATGGATAAACAGCAGCAAATCGCCGCCAAAGCAGATCTTGAAAAAAGGATTGGAGAATCTGATACACTATCTCTAGGTAGTGAATTTGTTCAAGGGACAATCGATGGCTTTGTATCTGTAAAAGAAGGGGATAATCTTTACGAAAAGCTAGGTGCAATGGAAATTATAATTAAAGATGGCATTGTTCAACAAATAAAAGGAGATTCTGCCTAATAAATCTAGGAATACTATAGAAAAACCGCACTCGGGACCTCTATACTTTTAGGTTGGCTATTGTTATCTTTTTTTATGTTAAAGGTAGATGTCTTAACTTTATTTCCAGCAGCTTTATTTGGGTTACTAAATTTTAGTATTCTAAAAAGGGCCCAGGATAAAAATCTTTGTAAGATTAATATCGTTGATATCAGAGATTTTTCCACTTTAAAACATAAACAAGTTGATGATCGTCCTTTTGGTGGTGGAGCAGGAATGGTTCTAATGGTAGAACCAATATTTAATGCTATAAAACATTTAAATAAAGAAAATAATGCTAAAATAATTCTAACCTGTCCTAGGGGCAGTAATTTTACTAGGACAAAAGCAAAAAAACTTAGCAAAGAAAAACATATTATCATTATTTGTGGTCACTATGAAGGAGTGGACGAAAGAGTAAAATCATACTTGGCAGATGAATCATTCGCCATCGGAGATTGCATCTTCACCGGAGGAGAAATCCCTGCAATGGCTATTGTAGATGCAACAATTCGTTTGTTACCTGGAGCTTTAGGAAATACTACTTCATTAATACAGAAAAGCTTTCCTCAATATACTCGTCCTGAAGTATTCAAAGGATGGAAAGTTCCCAATGTATTATTAAGTGGTGACCATAAGAAAATAAATGAATGGAGAGAAAGGGCTTAAAATAATGAAAAATGCAATAATTATGGAAATAGAAAAATCACAATTAAAAGAAAACATACCATCTTTTCGTGTCGGAGATTCTTTAAAAGTTCACACAAGAATTGTCGAAGGAAAAAAAACTAGAATACAAGTATTTGAAGGTGTTGTTATAGCTATTTCTAAAGGAGGCGTTAGGACGACCTTTACAGTGAGAAAAATCGTAGGCGAAATTGGGGTAGAGAAAACTTTCATCTTGCATTCCCCAAATGTTGAAAAAATTGTCGTTGCTAAAAGAGGAAAGGTCCGACAAGCTAAACTTTTTTACCTTAGAGAAAGAAAGGGCCGGAAAGCTACCCGTATTAAGGAAATCAAATGATAGAATACAATCTTTATCTGTGGATTGCGCTTGTTGTTCTACTACTGTACTTAGTTTACTTATTCATAACAGGCCATAAAAAAGAATTTGCAGATTGGTTGGAAACAATCATTGTCGCAGGGATATTAGCTTTAATTATCAGGACATTCATTTTAGCTACTTTTTTCATCCCTTCAGGCTCAATGATCCCTACTTTCAATATTCGAGATCGTGTCATTGGCAATAAATTCATTTATAAATTTTACCAACCTAGACGTCAAGACATTATTATCTTCAAATATCCTGTTGACGAAAAAATTTATTTTGTAAAGAGATTAATTGGCTTCCCTGGTGATAAAATAGAAATAAAAAATGGCAATATATTTATCAATGATGCTCTATTAAATGAGGACAACTACAATATAATAAAAGATACTTGTAACTTTGGACCGATATTAGTCCCTCCTCGCAGCTATTTCGTTCTAGGAGATAATAGAGGCAATAGCGCTGACAGCCGCTACTGGGGTTTTGTTCCCGAAAAAAATCTTGTAGCACAAGCCATGTTTGTTTTCTGGCCATTAAACCGACTCAAGGTAGCTCCACAATAAATCCGTGTTAACAAAAAGCATCTCTGATACTTATAAAATTATCGATAAAATTCCTCTTGAGAAAGAGTCTGTCATTGCTTTGATAGGACCTTTAGGTGCAGGGAAAACGACTCTTGTCAAAGGAATTGCTCAAAAACTAAAGATTGAAGATCATGTAGTTAGCCCTACTTTCACAATTATAAATGAGTATAATCAAGGAATTATCCCTTTATTTCATATTGATTTATATAGAATTAACCACATAGATGAGATAATAGAAACAGGTTTATCAGAATATCTCCCATCACCTAAAGGTATTACAGCAATAGAATGGGCAGACAAATTTCCAAGCATTATTCCTAAAACAGCTTTAAAAGTTTTCATGAAAATTGTTGATGAGAACATTAGAGACATAAAAATAGAGGATTAAATAAATGATAATATTATCTTTTGATACCATCTCTTCACCTCCAAGTATCAGCATAATAGATTACAATCAAAACAATGAAAAAATTTCTATCATTAAAAAGAAACCATTACCTTTAAATAAAAGTGCAGAGTTATTAATCAATAACATTATATCAACAGAAATTGATTTAAACTCTATTGATATAATCCTTGTCCCCCTGGGGCCAGCAAAAAGTTGGACCGGACTAAGGATTGGCTTAATAGTCGCCAAAATACTCGCTTGGAGCATGACTATCCCCATAATAGGAATTCCTTTGAATGTATTAGACATACATGAGCAAGGAAGATTGAAAAATAAGGTGACCGAAATTCAATTTGGGAAGAGTATACATATACAAATGCTAATATCTGCAAAAAAAAGAATCCAAAATAATGATTTTGATTCTGCAGCAACTTTGAATGCTATATACGAAAAATTGCCAGGAAATATAAAGGAGGTTGTCTATGATAAAAACAATAATTCATGAATTAAAAAAACATTTGCCTTTTACAATATTTGGAGCACTCACTGGAATTATCTTTCTTATGATTTTTAAAGACTTGCCTCACGATAAAGCTCATAATCTCTTCTATGTATTTCACCCTTTACATATTTGCTTTAGTGCGATTGTTACTACTGCCATGTATAAAAAACATTTAAAAAACAAAGCACAAAGTATCATAGGAATTTTAAAGATTTTTATCATAGGGTATGTTGGAGCTGTCGGTATTGGCACACTTAGTGATTCTATAGTCCCTTTTCTAGGCGAAAAATTATTGGAAATGCCTCATAGTCATATGCATATTGGCTTTATCGAAAAATGGTGGCTAATAAATCCACTGGTTATAGTCTCTATTATTTTTGCTTATTACAAACCAACCACTAAACTCCCTCATACTGGACACGTATTGATAAGCACTTGGGCATCCCTATTTCATATTATAATGGCTAAGGGAGATCAAATATCCTCATATTTTGGGGTTTTTATTTTTCTTTTTCTGGCAGTGTGGTTTCCTTGTTGTTTAAGTGATATCGTTTTTCCGTTAATATTTACCAACAAAAAATGAAAAAATTAGTTTTAATAGATGGACATGCACTTGCTTACCGAGCTTTTTATGCTTTACCTACTAGCATGAAAAACCATACCGGTCAGAGTACCAATGTCATTGTCGGATTTACTAGGATGCTGATTCGTATTATCTACCAATACCAACCAGCATCATTAGCAATAGCATTCGACACTGCTAAACCAACTTTTAGACATAAACAATACACTGATTATAAAGCCCATAGACCTCCTAGCCCTCCAGAATTTCATACACAGATACCAATTTTACAAGAATTATTACAAGTATTAGGCATTGGAGTAATTTATAAAGACGGCTTTGAGGCAGATGACATTGTAGCTACAATAGCCCAACAAGCAGAGAGAAAAAATTTCATTGTTAACATCATAACCGGAGACAAAGACATTCTCCAATTGGTAAATAAGAATATTTCCGTACATATCCCCAAAAAAGGATTATCTAATATAAAAATTTATAATCTTGATAATTTCAAAGAACAAACCGGGCTATACCCACATCAAATTGTAGATTACAAAAGCCTCAGAGGTGATGCCTCCGATAATATTAAAGGGATTCCTGGCATTGGCGAAAAAACAGCTATTAAGTTATTACAAGAATACAACTCTTTAGAGACTCTACTAAAAGAGTGTCCCTATTCAAAAATGAATCCGTCTCTAAAGGAAAAAATCCTAGATAGTAAAGAGTTATTAAGCAGAAACCAAGAATTAACAACATTATATAAGGAAGTCCCTATAGAAAGAGAAAATATTGACGAGTTTTATAATTTTATTGCCTTGGATTTTAATAAAGCAAGATATTTGTTAGAAAAATTAGGGATAAAAAGCTTTCTAAAAACCAGCAACAGCTTTGAAAAAGAAGATAAAATACAACATAATAATAAACAAGCGCCTCTTTTAGAAGATACTACTTACCAAGGAGAGCAGCAATCCTTTTCTTTGTTTTCTTGACTTCATACCCAAATAACCACCCCATATCAATAATCAACTGCTTTATTTTCTATATGTTCTTTTAAACTTTTTTGGGATTGAAAACCTAACTCCTCCTCGGCTTTTGTAGTATCAAATTGAAAATAATCATTATCATGGCTTCCTTGGCAAGCAATTTGCACTTGCATGTTAAAGTTATCTCTAACTAACTCCGCCAAAGTTAAAATGCTAATATAATTATCTCTATTCGTTATATTAAAAATACCTTTAACATTCGATAGCGACGCTAATTTTATGGCTTCAATAACATCATGTAAATGAATAAAAGTTCGAGTAGACCCACCATCCCCTTGTAAAACAAATTTGGGTTCAGGTAGAAAAGCCTTTCCAATGAAGACAGAAAGAACTTTATTCGGTTGCAAATATTCTGCTCCTGCTCCAAAGACATTGCTTAGACGTAATACAATAGAATTGAGTTGTTCTAGCACTAAAGTTTCCGATATCCTTTTAGCAATAGCATAATACCATCTAGCAGGAAAGTTATATGTTTCAAACTTACTAACTATAGGGTTAATATCCATAAGAGTTTGGGTCAATATACTTTGTTTAACTTGATATTTTATTAATTCAGAAATGGCGGTTAACTGCTCTTTATTTATTGGTAATCCAGACAAATCATCATCTTCGGAAAATACGTTATTCGGATCTGCTGAATATCCATATACTTCCGTAGAAGAAATAAACACCAACCGCTGCGGAGGACTCATTAGCTGACAAAGCATAGCTGTTTTTACTATATCTTGCACTAAGTCTTTCACCGTAGACGTCCTAACATCAGTTACCCCTGCGGTGTCAATAATAATTGGATTTAAAGAATACAAAACACTGGCAAGAACCATGAATTTTTCTGGCAACATAATATTAGCCGTCCAAACATTGTAATTTGGATATAGAGAAGCGAAGACGGGATTAAAGGCTACTATTTCTTGTGCTGTAGGATCAATCTGAACAAAACCATAAGGATGTATTTTAGGAAAAGGATCCCTACTAACAATTAAGCTAGGAGCTAATCTCGCAAGCTCTTGTCCAAGTGGTTTGCCAATGAAACCACTACCACCAAATATCACAAATCCTTTTTGATAAATATCAATGATTTTATAGTGCATATTAGGTTATCGCTGATTTGAGAATCCGTATTGCAAAAAATAAAAAAGAGCCTAAAAAATGTCTAAACTATGGTTAAAAGAAAAAACAATTCCCGTATCAATAAAATAAAAATTTGGATGATTCACCATCCGTTTTCTATGAGATCTATGATATGGTCGCAAACAAAAGCTTACTTTGCAAACAACCCCACGATCTCTTGTGCTATTTTTCTTGTTACGCCTTCTGTTCCAAGATTTTTTTTAATATTTAGCAAATTATTTTTAACATTAAAATATTGTTCTTGGTTATTTAACAATATGAGGGCTTTTTTAACTATATTCTTAGAATTGCAATTTTCTTGTAAAAATTCAGGAGCGATTTCTTGTTTTGCAAGTATGTTAGGCAAAGAAATATATTTTATGTTTTTAAACTTTTTTGCTAATAATTTTTTAATTAAAAAATAAGAAATTTTACTAAATCTATAATTAGCTATAAAAGGACATCCCAAACAAGCATGTTCCAGAGTAATAGTCCCTGAGGTCAACAAAGACAAAGTCGTATGCTTAATAAGATCATATTGATTATCATAATAAAAAATAACATTTTTAAGGTCATAGCTAGCCGTCGTTTTTATGATTTTTGACTCATAATTCTGTGAAGCAACAGAGATAACAAATTGCAAATTGTTTTTTTCTTGCTGTAATCCTTTAGCCGCCTGTAATAGAATTGGGAAAGTATATTTTAATTCCTGTGGCCTAGATCCTGGGAAAATAGATATTATTTTTTTATCTTCATCAAGATTATATTTTTTAAAAAATTCTGTTTTCGAGATATTAGATTTAGCAATATCTACAATAGGATGTCCAAAGTACTTTGCAACACCACCTAGTCGATTATAAAAATCAGCTTCTTCTTTAAAAATAGCTATGATTTTTTTAGTATATTCTACTATTTTTTTGCCCTTTTTCTCTGTTCCCCATTGCCATTCCTGAGGAGAGATATAATAAACAACCGGAATATTTAATTTATTGGCAAGCTTTATTAGGGTCATATTATACCCTTGATAATCAATGGGAATTATCAAATCAGGTTTTTCTTTTTCCATAATCATTTTCATTTTTTGAAAGGACTTCATTATTTTGGGAATAAAAATTAAAGGTTCAATTAAACCAATCGTGGAAACTGAAGACAAGTCTGTACATATTTTGACTCCTGCCTGTTTCATTCTTTGATGCCCCATACCAATAAACCGAATATCAGGTTTTATTTTCTTTATTTCAGAAATCAAATTTGCGCCATAAAGATCTCCTGATATTTCTCCTGCACTTATTAAAATCGTTTTTGACATAGTTTTATTATATACCTTTTATGGCGCTGTCGCGAAATAAGCCTTTGCCTTGCCCAGGCATTTTTCGCTCTTTTTTCGACTAAAGTTCATTTCGCGACAGCGCCTTTATTGCTATTATTTCACAACAAGATAATAATAAAGAATAATGATTTTCAAAAAAAATGGGTTTTTAATATTAGAAGTGCTTATCGCTTTTAGCATTTTATTACTGGGCATAACTGCTGCCTTTAAAATTCAAATTGCTGCCAACCATAATTGGAAGAAAGCTCATAAGCTATTTCATAAAATACAAAACCAAGAAAATACCTTTGAGGAAATTCTCGCACAGGATTTTCAGACTGTTCTCGGTCAAGAGATATCCCCAGGCTTGAAAATTGCCACCATTGATGACATGAAATTATATGTAGTAGAATAGACTTACTATGCAACCTTTAAAAGTATCTTTGTTTGATACCACCTTAAGAGATGGAGAACAAAGTGAAAACATTTCATTTACAGTAGAAGACAAGGTCAAAATCGCCAAATTACTGGATTCTTTCAAGATCGACTACATAGAAGGCGGCTGGCCAGGATCCAATCCTAAAGCTATAGACTTTTTTGACAAAATGCAAACTACTCCTTTAAAACATTCCAAATTAGTAGCCTTTGGTAGTACCCGTCGTGCTAATACTACCCCAGATAAAGACCCTAATCTCAAAGCTATACTTGATAGCAAGGTTCCTGTTGCCAGCATCTTTGGTAAAAGTTGGGATTTTCACGTCACTCACGCTTTAAAAATTCCTATTGAACAAAACTTAGAAATGATATCAGATTCTATTGCCTTTCTAAAGGAAAAAGGGATGGAAGTTTTTTTCGATGCCGAACATTTTTTTGATGGTTATAAAAACAATCCTAAATATGCCATAAAAACCCTTCTAGCTGCCGAAAAAGCAGGAGCTAGCATTTTAGTTCTGTGTGATACTAATGGAGGGACTTTGCCTTTTGAAATACAGGAAATCATTAGGATAGTAAAGAAAGAGCTCCAAACACCTCTAGGAATACACGCTCATAATGATTCTGACTGCGCAGTTGCTAATTCTCTAGTTGCAATCAAAGAAGGATGTATACAAGTACAAGGAACC
>Ga0272440_1002629_pt1 | contig 13857 bp, 11 predicted proteins | sample SSMMMBAug17_FD_192440 | JGI IMG/M metagenome (GOLD analysis project Ga0272440, IMG submission 192440) | Marine sediment archaeal communities from Little Sippewissett salt marsh, Falmouth, MA, United States - SSM-MMB-Aug17 | ecosystem: Environmental > Aquatic > Marine > Wetlands > Sediment ...
GATGCCTATCCATTAATGGAAGAAGATAAGGTCTCAAAGGCATTAAAAATGCTGGACGATGATAGAAGGCAAGATATATCAGGTATACACTATAAAAATACACTTTACATGACTTTTGTGTATAACCCAGGCATAACCAATCCATCAGATTTTGAAGAGCAGATAGAAAAGAATTTGAAGCTTTTTAACACCACAATTAATCATTTTATTGATTCAATGGCTTCATTGGTCATTTTTAATGAATTAAGTCAAGATGAAACAGCAACATACTTGTATCAATGCTTGTCAGGCAAAGACCGCCAGGTCAGGTGGGATGCCTGGACTGATGATTTCGGAGACGGTCTGATTGATCAACAAGTGACCAAATGCCCTGCTAAAATTGGTGACAAATATATTGTGGTGTTGGGTATTAAAAAATTTCCACCTGCATTTATGAATGACATGTCCAATGCCCTACAAAATGTATTTTGTAATTATAGACAAGTCATTCGGTTGAATTTTAAAGATAGGAATAAAGGAATTGAAGAACTTGAGGCAAGGGAAAGACAATGGATAGAGACGGATCAAAAAATATTACCTGGCATTTGGAATTTTTTTAATCGCAGACATCAAGAGACACCTCATATCAATGAAGCAATTCTTGAAAAGGCAGGGAATTGTTATGGTTTAAAACAAGAATTGATAAGAGGTGCAACCAATGTATGTGATTACACGCATACTTTTATTCTAATAGGAGAAGATCAACATAAAGTGATACAGGATGCTGAAAAGATTAAATCAGCTTTAAATACAGCCCAATTTGTAATTTTTTTTGAAACAAAAAATACACTTGCCGCATGGCTGGGGAGTTTGCCCGGCAATGTTAATAACCCACGAAAACACTTAATGAGTATAACCCACCTTTCAGACTTATTGCCGATATCGAGCAAATATCAAGGAATTCAAAAAAATAAATTAGGATTAAACGCCCTATGCCTTGCTAAAACAGAAGATACTTCTCCATTTTGGTTTAATTTGGATGGGCATGCAATGATGATCGGCCCGACAGGGAGTGGAAAATCATATTTTCTTTGTGCAATGATGGCTTTTTTTTCTCAGTATCACCATGCGCAACTGTTTGCATTTGATAAAGGTAAATCACTGAAAACAACGACTGAAGCGTTTGATGGAAAGCACATTGATTTAAAAAATCGAGCAATGCAGCCTTTGAGAAAGATAGATCATGAACAAGAATTCAAATGGGCTGTTTCTTGGATAATGGAGTTATTGCATCTTGCCAATTTTCAAATTAAATCCGCAACAGAAAATCAGGTTCAAGATGCACTGAGAAGCTTAAAAACACGACCTGTAGATGAAAGAACTATATCAGGATTAATAGATTTTGCAGATTCTGAAATTAGAGATGCATTAAAACAATACAAAAATACTGAAATTGACGGCAAAAGTGTTGATGATGCTATTTCAGAGAAAACATGGATATGCTTTGAAATGGGACGCATGTTTGAAGAAAATAATAAAATAGCAATCCTAATATTGTTATTTATTTTTCATGAGATTGAAAATCGATTGAGACGGAGTATCCCCACATTAATAATCCTTGATGAAGTATGGTTGTATCTTGAAAATACAATATTTTCTATGCGAATAAAATTATGGCTTAAAACGTTTAGAAAGCTTTGGGGGTATGTTGTTTTTGCCACGCAAGAGTTAGATGATATTCAAAACAGTTCAATCTATTCAAGTCTTGAAAATTCGACCCATACTGAAATTTGGTTGCCAAATCGAAAGGCATTAAAAGAAGAAAATAAAATTTTTTTTAGAAAAGCCGGTTTAAGTGACATAGAAATTAATCAATTATCAATAAAATCCCCTCAAAAAGATTATCTCATTAAACAACCTGAAGGAAAACGATGGATCCAAATTGGAGGGGGGAAAATTACGCGATCATTATTGAGTGGATGAAAAATAAATGACTGAAAAAATAAATAAAATTTTCAATCCAGCCAGTAAGTATTTCGGTCAGCCAGGCATATTTGAAGTGATGGTTAATGGCGATGAAAAAATCCATATTTCTCATATTCATGACGGATTGATAGATACAGGTGATGTGATGCATACAGAAGATATAAGGGCCGCAATAAAATGGGTTGCAAGTAAAAATGATTTGAATTGTAACAATCAAAGCCCTGTTCTGGAATGTACCTTACCCAATAATTATCGGATGACAGCAATCTTACCTCCAGTTTCCAAACCAGGTTTTACGATCAGAATTCCTTTGATAGATAAGGCAAGTTTCAAAGATTTTGTGCATAGAGGCAGTCAATATACCATAGAAATATTACAAAAGTTTGTAAACGATAAAAAAACAATACTGATTGCAGGCGCAACGGCATCGGGAAAAACAGCGTTTGCGAATGCTTGCCTGAATGAAATTAGACATGAACGAATTGTAAAAATTGAGGATAGAAGTGAGCTTATTCAAACACCCAATTGTGTATCACTGCTTGAAAGAAAAGATGTGGGAATCGGTATGGCCGATTTGCTTAAATTATCATTATCTCTTAGACCAGACAGGATAATTGTTGGAGAAATTAGGGATAGTCAAGCTGCATGGCAATTTTTAAATGCAATACGGAAAGGACATAAAGGAAGCTTTTCTACAATCCATGCGGGTTCATGTGAAGAGGCTATAGATAATCTTTTAATGATGATTCAGGAACAGGTAAACAATGCAATGGTTGCAACAATAAAACATTTGATAACCAGGCATATTGATATGGTTGTTTTTTTAGAGAAACGTAAAATTATGGACATTAAAAAGATTCAGGGGGAATAAGATGAAAAAAATAATATGTGTAATAATTGTTTTATGTATGGGGTGTTCTTCAACATCTTTTATGAGCAAAACAAATCAAGTTTATCCTGAAAAAAATCCAATGGACGTAGAAATATTCTTCACCCAAATACCAGAAAGACCTTATCAAGAAATTGGCCTTGTTCATATTGATAAATATCCACCATTTTCTCCAATTCCTTATACAACAAATAAAATCAAAGAGATGATCAAAGTAAGTGCAGCAAAAAATGGAGGTGATGCAGTTATTAATATGAGAGATGAAATGTCCCAAGTCTCTGGAACTGTAATTGTTTATAGGAATTAATCAATGAGATGGTTGTTTATTATAGTATTGCTTTATAGTTCTGTTTTAAATGCGGCTGGATTTCCTACTTTTGATTATGTGGCATTTATTCAACGATTACAGTCTGCGGTCAGGCAACTCAAATCTTATCAATTACAAATAGAGCAATATAAAGCCAATATAGAAGATATTCAAAGACGAGCAAAAAATCTTGATGAGCTTCGTTTAAACCTGACAAAAAAAGGGGGTGTTACAAAGAAGGATTTGGATAATGCAGATAGATTGTTAAGTGGCATATTGGATCATCATGAAAGAACAGAAAGACTTTATGATGATATTTTGACACTGAAACAAATTATTGAACAGAAAATATGGGGTGGAACAAAAGAATTAGCAGAAAAAATTAGCAATGAAGCGGATAAACTATCAAAACAGGCTCTGAATAATGAAATAATAAAGGGAAGAAAAAGCCTGAGTAGTATGGAAGGGATTTCATCTAATCTGGAAAAACTTGATAATGCTGCAATGAAAGCAACGGGCAATCTCCAAATCAATCAAGTCATTGCAATGACCAATCAGCAAATTGCAGGATTAATAAGAATCTTAACAACAATTATTGGCGCACAGGCTGAGACAGTTCAGGCAGAAAAAATTAGAAAACAGGTTGAGGAAGAAAAGGCAAGAGAGGAAAGCGACAGATTTTTGAATAGTCAGAAAGCTGTTTGCAATCCAAAAAGAAGATTAAGAAAAATACCTTATCCTGAAGGATATGAACTAAGAAATCCTTATGTCTGGTAAAATTTTAAAAATTATATTTTTGATAATATTGTTTGTATCACCACCCTCTTTTGTATCACCTCCATCCTATGCAAACAATAATGAAGGGTATGACACAGGAACCCTCACTGAGATTTTGTTTGATATTATTGATGCATCTCAAAAAGGATCTGTGAATGTAAAGACTTTCGCACTTGAGATACTGTCAGGCATGTTTGGTATTGCTGTGTTGTGGCTAATTTTAAAATCACTTGCAAGTCCAGGGAATCTGTCCATTGAGTTAATTGGAACAATTTTAACTCTCTCAATCTATACATTGATTATAGCTTATGGCCCTGGATTTATAGTTGATTTATTCAAAGGATTTGGTCAGCTTGGACTGATTGCAGGTGGGAATACGATCAGCGAAGAATTATTACTCAATCCATCGGCGATTGTAGAAAAAGGATTGAGTGCCCTTGCTCCGCTAACGCAAAATTTAAGTTGGATGGATTCATTTAGAACTTGGTTTAATCCACTGAAGTGTCTTGCGGGTATTTGTGCGTATTTAAGTGTGATGATTACTCACGTCATTATAGCAATTAATATGTTTTTGATTATAGCAGAATATTTTATTTATGCCACAATAGCCATGTTTTTAATTCCTGCTGGCATGCTCAATCCCACAAGATTTTTAGCATCAAATGCAGTTAAAGGCTATTTCACACTGGCTGCAAGATTTATGGCGCATGCGATGATACTGTCATTAATGTATGGTGTGTTTGATATTATAAAATTACCAGATAAAGACCCATTGGAACTTGATGTGTGGCATATGGTTGTGAAAACCTGGTTTCTTCTTGCAGTGGTTATTTTTGTGCCGTCCTCTGTGGCGAAAACAGTCAGCGGAGGTGCACCTGATTTAAGTGCAGGTCTTGTTATGGGTGGATTGATGGCAAGTGGCGCTGGGTCAGCTTATTTTTTAAAAAATAGTATAAGAAACTCTGCAAGTTTTTTAAAAGGCGTTTCTGCATATACTGCTAATCAATCAACAAAGCATTTTTTTAATTATAAACCTGGTCCAGCCAGTGGATTTAAAAAGATTTAAACGTATGGAATTAATACAACAAACATCATTGATTAATCAGGCTAATTTATATGCATCAAGAAACTATAAGCTTTTATTAGCTATGATCGGTCTTTATATTGTCAGTATATTCCCCCTTACTTTTTTGTATGTGGGAGAAATAAGAAACAAGCAAAACAATGAAATCAAACTAATCTATATCAATCCTGCGGGTGATTTAGTCCGTTTAGAACAAGGGAAGATGGATCATATTCATGCGATTCGATTTCTGATAAAAAAATATATCACCATGCAGCGAACAGTCACAAAAGACTATAAATATACCATGCAACAAGTTTGGAATTCCAGATATTTGTTAACAGAAAATGCACTGCAATGTCTTTTGAATGACCCATACAATCCAGACCCGCAAGTAAATAGAGAAAGTGAAACCACACGACTTTGGAAACAGGGAATAAATGTTGATGTATCAAATATTGTAATGATGACAACCGATACAGACTATCGCTATCTTGTACAATGGACTGAAACGCATTCAGAAAATGACAAATTACAAGAGATAAAAAAACAAGCCTATTTTAAAATGGTTAGAATCAAACCAACAGGTAAAACGATTCAATATGGAAATCTGACAGAATGGTCAATTGATTATTACTCAATGAATGAAGGGGACATATGAATAATAAACAAAAAGGTTCTGGGATATTAGAATTTTTTACTTTGATTACGATTTTATTCCCAATAGCATTTTATACAGTGAGTGTTTATGAGATAAGAGAAAGACGCCCAAATGAAATAATCAAAATAAAACCTGTGATTCAGTATATTGAAAAGAATCCTGTATCTTCTATTATGGACACCCCAATCGTTGTTAATCAATACCAAACGCCACAAAGGTTTAAATCATCTCAGACAATAATCAGAAAGATGAACAGAAATGCCCATATAAAACCATTTATTGGTAACAAAAATAATAATCTTGGGTATAAAGACGCATGCATGACCTATCCATTTAGTTCAAAGATATTTCATGTTGATGTGAAGTATCCCATAGCCAGTTATTTTTCATTGCCAGTTGGTGTTTCAATATTATCAGCAAATTTTATTACAGATACAGGTTCAACAGGGTTTAATTCAAATTTAATCACTGGCAATAAAATAATAAGTGGTAATCCACCTAATAAGAAAGAGCATATAATCATACAACCCATAGGTCTTGATACACCAGATGCTCAAATATTAATTTTTACGACAGCCGGCCCACTTAATATTATGCTTCATGTAAAAAACAATAAGTATGATGAACCCATGTATTGTGTGGAATGGATATTACCTCCACCACCTGTCATAAAAGATGAACCCTTAAAAACAATCATGGTTGATTCAAATTATGAAATGAATGGCAATTGGTTAAATTGGGAATCATGTCATTGGATACCTCAAGTTTGGAATGATGGGAGACAGACGTTTATAAAATATAATGAAATCATAAAAGAACATCCTGTCTTATTTGGAGTGTATCAAACGTCATTTTTAAAACGAAAAAAAAGGACACAAATAAATACCAGATATGATTCAAAAAATTCAACACAGATCATTGATGGACTTCCTGATGAATTGGTATTGGTGATGGGGACAAAAGAATTACAAATCAAACGATTGCAATTCAAAATAGAGGTTGGGCAAGATGAAAATAAACTTTAAACGTCAAGGGGTTCAAATATGGTTGATGAGTGCGATTACTTTATTGTTTGTAGTGTGTGTGTCTGCTTATATTGTATCAAGTTCAACGGTTTCAATAAATGAAATCAAAGCCATGCCACTTCAATCAGAAGATTGTCCTGAATTTGAAACCCCGAAGATTATAACTGTAAAACAAGCTCCAATTACACAACTTGCAAACTTGATGAATGTTCCAGATCCAATAGAGTATGGTAAACACAATCATATTGTACCAGAGTCACAATTCAATGAAATAGAACGTCCGCAAGAAAATGGCATCACCAACGTTTATATTGAACAAGAAGAAAATAGTGAGCAAGAAACTGTGACTCATAAAAAGATTGAACAGCAATCTTCGTATCAAATGATTACATGGATACCCAATACAGAAAATAATACCAGACAGGTCAGCAATAAAGCAGAAAGGAATAATGAATTAGAAAATGAAATTGATTTGCTGCGGTCAGGATTTACATCAGAAGTAGAAAAGCAAAGATCTGCACGAAAAAAATATTATGCAGATGCCATGAAATCATCAGAAGAAGTCTATTTAAAATCCAGTCGAATTCAGGCACCGAAATATTCATTACCCGTTGGGACAATTATAAACTGTAGATTGCTTTCATCAATCAGTACTGAAAATCCAGGAGATTGGATAGTCAATGCCAAAGTAACCAAACCTGTTTATGGCGGGCATCGTGCGTCAGAAACCTGGCTTGCAATTCCAGCAGAAACAAGAATAATTTTAAGTTATAGCTTTGATATCAATTATGGCAATCATAGCGTACCAGCGACAGCCAATATGCTCATTTTTCCAGATGAAAGTTTTATGGAAATCCCAGGATTTCCTGCTATAGAGCTTTCAGGTAGTGTTGGATTATCAGGTCGGGTGAATAATCGTTGGCCGAGAATTATAACAGTGGCAGGGATTACTTCATTTTTAGGGTATATTCCAATGAAGATAGCCGAAAGTTGGGAAGAACAATCAGCATCTCGTCATATAGCACTTGGCGTGTCTCAGGGTGTGAATCAGGCAGGAAGCCACCTTTTAAATAGAGAGATTGTACCACCAACTCTAACCATTAAGGAAAATAAGGAATTTGGTGTGTATTGTAATAAGATGATGGTTTTTGATGCATCATATAAAGATTATGAATAAAATCAATTCATATAAAGATTATGAATAAAATCAATTCATTTAAGGAGTAATGATGATATTCAAACAATTTGTTTATATTTTGATACTGTTAGGGATGCTTTATTCTGTTTTAGGTTTTGGTGGTATACTATTTTTGATTGTCTCAGCTTTGTTTTATGGCGTTATTTCAGTCTGTGAAGATTCAAACCCCGATATGTTTTATTTCAGTTTGTTTTGTAATAGAAAACGAGTAAAAAAATATTTTAGATTTTAATCATGATTCCTGTAACCAGAACCCCAGGCGGTGTGAAGAAATACTATCATGAAAAAGACCCTATTGAAAAAGATAATGGTCAATGGTTTGGCAAAGGCGCAGACGCATTGGGCTTATCTCAGGGCTCTCAAATCCGTCAGGTCGATTTAAATTATATTGTGTCTGGTTATTCTAAAGAGGGCAAAAAATTAATTCAGTCCGGATCAACAATAAAAAAATTTGATTTAAAAGGTGTTTGGCAGTCAGACGTTAAATACAAAGAAAAAGACCTTGTGACGCAAATAAATCAAGAAGGAAAAGAAGAGCGCTGGCTTTGCATCAAAGATAACAAATCAAAAGATAAAAATAAACCAAGCCCACAATCACCCCATTGGGAATTGTTTGGTCATCGAGCTTGTGAAGAAATAATTCTATCACTCCCAAAATCAGCGTCTCTTATTGGCTATCATGTAGGCATTGAACATGTAATTGACGCCCATAAGCGGGCTGTAAAAATGACAGCCAGATTTATTGAAGATAATTTAATTTATGCCCGTGTAACAAAAAATGAAATCACAACAGCATATAAGACAGGCAATGCAGTCATTGCATTATTTGATCATTCAACAAGCCGCATGAATGATCCGCAAGTCCATACCCATGTACTTGTTATGAATATGACACACACAGAAAATGGATATCGGGCAGTCTGGAATGACAGAATATATGAACTTCAAAAACTGACTCAAAATGTATATCAATCGTATGCCTCAAAATATATAAGAGATTTGGGTTATGATATTGTAGCAGATGCCAATGGAAAATGGGAGATCGCAGGCGTTAAACAAGAATGGATAGATATTTTTTCCAAACGTTCCAAACAAATAGATCAGATAGAAATTGAAATCAAAAAATATTTTCAAAATGAATCTGACGCCGTGATTAGAAATAAAGCAGCCCAAGCATTTAAACCAGAAAAAAGTGATATGCCTCATCAAGAACTTCAAAGGTTGTGGCAGTCTCAAGTAGATCGAGACATAATTTCTCAGGCAGTAGAAAGAGCTAAAACCAAATATCAAGGAATTGAAAGATCAGCGTTAAGTTATATAGAATTAGCATGTAAGGCGATCCATGAAAATGAATCAGCGTTCAAAGAAACACATGTTTTGGATGTAGCCATGCGACTGTCTAGAGGAGAATACACGTTTGAAGATATTGAAAAATCATTCAACACATCCATCCGATCAGGAGCGATTAAACAGCTTGCAGAAGTAAAACACAATCATCATGCCAAAAAATTTAGTGAACCGCTTTATTCAACCCCAGAAATGATCAAAATAGAACAAGGCATCATAAGATCAATACGTCAAGGAGTCGGGAGATCAAACCCAATAATACCTATTGAAAATGTGACCTCACGTTTAAAACAACACTATGACCATTACAAATTAGGACAAAAGAAAGCAGTATGCTCAATTTTTGGAAAAAATAAAATAGCAATTATTCAGGGCAAAGCAGGCTCAGGTAAAACAACCATGCTTAGAGGTGCTTATGAAATATTACAAAATGAAGCCCCAGAATGTGAAATAATTGCAGTAGCAATAACGGGCCGTGCAGCCGATGAAATAGAAAACAAATCAGGAATTCCATCTCAAACAGTCGATAAATTTCTTTCGTCTAAACCATCTTATTCAAATCAAAAGATAATCATAGTGGATGAAGTTGGTATGTTGGGGAGTAAAAAATTTGATGCATTAATTGAACGAGCAAAACAGGACAATGCTAAACTGATCTGCATAGGAGATAAAAATCAACTGCTGCCGATTTCAGCAGGCAGGATGTACCGAGACATACAAGAAATGGGATTGCCTGTTGTTGTCATGGATGAAGCCATCCGACAGGAAACCCAGGAAATGGTAAAACTCGTCAGAGATATTGAAAATTACCAATCTCTTAAGGATCCCAATGGTATTCAAACAGTCATGACAGATTTATACCAGCAGGGCAGATTGATCTTAAATGAGAATTCTGAAATCAGGCTTTTAGAAATTGTAGAAACGTTCATGACTCATGAAGATAGAAATAACACGCTGATTCTTACAGGACTGAATAATGATCGTGACGTGATAAATAATATAATATTTTCTGAAATGCAGAAACTAGGTGTTGTCAGTCAAGACATATTTGAGGTTCAAGTTAAGATACCTGTGTCAATTGTTGGTCCCAAAAAGTATTTTTCATCTTCTTACGAGGTGGGTAATTTTGCTTACATTGAAAAAATAGGTCAAGACGTACACCTTGATCTGGATAGAGGACAAGAAGTCGAAATTATAAAAGCAGATCATGTGAAGAATACGATAACAGTAGAGACCAGAGCCAAAAAACAGATAGAGATTGATTGTAAGGCGGATATTGATTTGTCTGTATATAAAATTGAAAACCGAAATTTTTCAAGTGGTGCCAAGATCGTATTCATAAAAAATGATAACAAATTTAAAGTAAAAAATGGGTTATGTGGTGAAATAGAAAATATATCCCCAAGTGGAATGTTTAGAGTCAAGATACCCGTACAAAACCGGACAGTAGAATTCCATCCAAGTCAATACGCCTGGTTTGATAGAGGTTGGGCAGTGACACCTTATAAAGCGCAAGGTGCAGATGCAAATCATATTTTGCATAATGCGAACACAGAAACCCCCTGGCAACACACAACTGAGGAACTGTATCTTGCTGCATCAAGAGCGAAGAAATCTTACACCATGTTTGCAGACAAAGCTGAGATATATAAATGCTTTGAACATGCTCAAAAGAAAAGCTCAACCATTGATATTCATCAATATGGATATCCACAAACACGATACGAATATGCTCAAAAGGCATGGGAAAATTTTCAATATAAACTATCTCACATGGGTGTTGATCATATTTATAAAGTTGGATTAGACCCAATAACACAACAGGTCATTGCCCAAATGGGCGGACTGAGTCAGGCAGGAAAATGGGAAGCAAATGACCCTAAAAAAGCAAAAATATTTATCCAAAAATATCAAGAGATTGCAGAAAAAGAAAGAATATTTCAAGTTCATCCAAATACTCTTAATTATATTGATCCCATCAAAGAAAAAAATGTGAGTGATGTGATCTGGTCAAAAGATATAATAAAACAAAATATAATGAAATCAGCGGATGATGCATGGAATGAATTAGTGTCTGGTTTTAGATTTCCTGGAATAGAAGAATTTTCCAGATTGCAAAATGATCAAAATATTAGAAACGTAGTTTATGAAATGGGTGGGTGGTCTCAATTAAGAATGTGGAAAGCAATAGCTCTTGAACCTGGTTCTGAACAGGAAAAGCGATTTAAGACTATATATAACAAAATGGATTTAATCCCTGATCAACACTATTTCAATCTGGATCAAATAAGAAAAGCCAGAAATACATGGGTAAGGACGATAGACCAAAACAATAAACATAAAGTTGAAAGTTATCAGAAATATTTAAAAGACTATATTCCTGTAAAACGTATTTCTAATGAACACCAAAGAAGCAAAATAATAAATATAGGGATAGGACGATAATGAACGAAAAAATTACTTTTGATATCCATCCTTCAAAAAAAATACAACTGAAAGAATCAGCAAAAAAAAATAAGATGTCATTGAGTCAATATTTAAACAATATTGTGATTGCTTATCTTGAAAATGAAAACAATCAAATAGAATCAGAATCAGAATCAGAATCAGAACAAAACAATAGTGTGAAAAGTGATCATGAAATATTGAAAAGAATTGAAGATAAACTGGATTATCTTCTGATTCATCATAATCCCCCTCAACATATTGAAAATGATATCCATTCAAAACTAGTTTCCTGTATAAAAAGTAATAAAAAACACATCGGAGTATTGGCAATGGTTGAATTTATGGAAATATTTCCAGAATTGAGGACAGCCAAATGATAAGTCCATACAAAGGATTTGGATACTTTTATACGACGTTTGGTTTATGGAAAAAAATGATTGGCCGGATTGTATTTGTATTGTTTATGCTGCAATTGTTAATATTTTCACTATCAATCTATAATAATTGGAAGTTGCCATTTTCATTAATACTCACTAATTTTTGTGAAAACACGTTTGCCAAATCATTTCTTGTTTATCTTTCTGTTATACCAATTATCTATTTGTTTTCATTATTAACAGATCAAATTGAAACGATAAAAACAGTGCGTGGCGCTGAGATGAGCACAATAGAAAGATATTACAAAGAGTTAAAAAAAGATGGAATAACCCTTGAAGTTCAGATTGGCCACACGATCATCAAAAAATATTTAAAAACAAAGCATGTGCCAGTGCATTTGCCAGAAAACGCAGGACATATTCTTTTTATAGGAGCAACAGGTACAGGAAAAACAAACTCAATCCTTCAGATGCTGGATTGGTATGAATCGCAAAATATGCGATGTATTATTTTAGATGCCAAAACAGAATATATCAGCAAGAAATTTAGGCCAGAAATAGATTTGCTTTTTAATCCCCTCGATTGTGATTCAATTCAATGGAATTTTTTTGATGAAATAAACCAATGGCCTGATATAAAAAGCATTGTATCTTATATTATTCCAGATAATAAAAGCCATTCAGATCCTATATGGACAGAAGGCCCACGAGGCATATTATCAGCAATAATAGAACAACTCATTGATTTAGAGTACACCAATTGCGGTAGTCTTTGGTCAATATTAACCAGCGGGATAGATGCAATGCGCAAAGTTCTCAAAGATTATCATGACAAAACAGTAATGGATTATCTATCAGATAATTCCGACAATCAGATAAAATTGGCTCAAGATATTAAAGCAAGCATGACCCAATATATCCAATTTTTGAGATATATGCCTCAAGGCGTTGGAAATTTTACAATTGATGACTGGCTGCACAATGGTTATGGAAATATATATATTACCAGTTATGCAGATTTAAAAGAGACACTCAAGCCTGCGTTGTCTCTTTTTCTGTCCATGCTAATCATGAAATTGTTATCATTACCCAATGATTCAAATAGAAAAATCAGATTTATTTTAGATGAAATTAACCAGCTTTATCCTCAAAAACTGTTACCCGATTTGCTCACTCAAAGTCGATCCAAAGGAAGTCAGGTAATTATTGGCATTCAGGACAAACCGCAATTTGATGAAAATTATGGAAAAAATAATGCAGATAGTATTATCGGATCGTGCGCAACGCAAATTATATTTCGTTCTGATGGTCCAGAAACAGCAGAATATGCATCAAAGATGATATCCAAGGGAAAAATTATTGAACCAGAGAATAGTTCATCCCATAGCCCAAGTGATATCAGAGAAGGTATAAGCAAAAGCAATCGACCGAAAGAAGAATATGTTTTGATGTCATCAGAAGTTCAAATGATGCCCGATTTAATGGCATATATATTTCCAAAGGCAAGAAATCCATTTTCTGTTAAATTTCAATATAAAGAGTATAAAGATAGGGTTGAACCTTTTGTTTTTCGTAAGTAAAGCCTTATTTTCCTTCCTTAATTTAACAAATAACAAAACAAAATAACATCCTATGCCAATTTCATCAGAAAAAATGAATATTCTAAAATTATCCATTTTGACTTAATAAAAAAAATAACATGCATGCCAATTTCGTCAGAAAAAATGCATTTTTCTGACGAAATTTGACGTAATAAAAAAAAAATAACATGCATTGTCACCGACAATTTGAAAATGTATA
>Ga0272440_1002630_pt1 | contig 13855 bp, 15 predicted proteins | sample SSMMMBAug17_FD_192440 | JGI IMG/M metagenome (GOLD analysis project Ga0272440, IMG submission 192440) | Marine sediment archaeal communities from Little Sippewissett salt marsh, Falmouth, MA, United States - SSM-MMB-Aug17 | ecosystem: Environmental > Aquatic > Marine > Wetlands > Sediment ...
AAGAAGAATAACATACTGCTAACAATATGACCCCGACAATAAATGTTTTAGAAAGTAATTTATTATGCTTCTTACATTTCTTTTCAACTTTCTTTTCAATATTTCTTATTTTCGATTGAAGTTTAAATATTTTTTTGTGCTGTTTTAATATCCATTTTTTAAAATTCATTTGTAGTCCTCCCATTTATTTAGTTCTTCATCTGTTGGCTCGTATGGATGCATGATTTCGTAAATCAACTATGAGATACCTATTAAGTAAATTCCTATTATTATTAATTTTGTTATCATTTTTATAGACTTTTAAATAGTTTATCCATTCGTTTACCTTGTTCTTCAATGCTATAAAACTTAGCATGTTCACTTATCGTCTTGGACACATGGTCGTATTTATCTTGGTCGCTCATAATTTCTTCAACGACATTGATAAATTGATTAATCTTTTCTTGTGTTATCGGAGGATTAAAACAATCTAGTGGAAGGAAGTAAGGATAATCCTTCCCTAAGTTTTCTCTCCGGGCTTCAGATTCACCTAATATAACAGGCGTTCCACATGCTGCCGATTCGATTGTTTTTAAACTTCCACAATAGTTCCATTCAGCTCCCCTGCCATGAACAACGGTTATATCACATGCTGCTAAGGCTATAGGCATTTCGTTATATTCGTAATGTTTCAGTTTTATAACTTCTTTATGTTCGCTAAAATCGTATTTAGATGCTGTTATGCCCATGATAATTTTAATATCTGGATATATTTTCTTTAGCTCAGGCAAGGCAGCTATTAATAAGTGAGGATAGTTACTCTTTACAATTCTTCCAAAACATCCGATAACAGGAAATCCATTAAATTCTAGGTTTAGTTTTTTCGTTTTAGGATGCGCTTTTAGGTTTTTAAACCATGGGGATAACACCTGATTTACGGTGATTACATTTGTAAATTTTTTCCCTAAAGGATTTAGTGTTGGTATCACCGTCCCTTTTTTTAATGCATTTGTCCACGCCTGACTGAATGTTGCAATATAGTCGGCATGATTAAAACAGTAATTATCAACAGGACTAGCCATCCAGATACGCTTTATTCCCTGTGTTTTAAGGAATATCTTTTTGTTTGCCCGGATGTATGCTATATCGTAGTTCTCAATATTCAATGGTTTGGATCCCAAAAAATCTACATGAGCAAAAGTCTTTAAGGCTTTAATAAAATTAAGCTCATTAATCCTGTCACCACTGATAGGTAATAACTGTTTTAGGCTACTATATTGGTATAAGACTTTCACTATAAATATTCTTATTTATACTTGTTAAAGATTCTCTCAATGAGATTCCTGTTTTTGAGTTTATCAACTAATCCTTCTAGGTCTGCTATCTCAGAATGTAAGCTAATTATGCTGTTCTGATAAGTATCTCTTTCGGAGTATCGCTTTTTTTCTTCTTCTTTAAACTTGTTCTGAATCTCTTTCTTAAATTCAACAACCTCAGCGAAGGCTTTTAGTAGCACATCACTTCTGTCTTTCTCTCCTTTATAATATACTTCTGATCCATTAAATCCATTCTGAATTAAAATGTGTGCTTTTACTTTGTCATCAAGAAGTTTTTTATTAAGGTTTTTAAAATTGTCAATAATTTTCTGTTTCTCTTCAATCTTTTCTTCAAGAGATTCTTGGATGTTTTTCAATTCTTCCCATTCCTCTAGCGGAATATTGTTTACTGTCTTTTCCATTAGTATAGTTTTTTAAGTTTTATTTACGTACCGTTATTGCTAAGTATATTATTTTGCCTTTTCTATCCATAGGGATAGGGATTATTTTAACGAAATCCAGTAACGAAGCATATCTATCAATAATTTCTTCTTCGTTATTAAATACACGTACATGTCCTTTTGCCCAATAATTAGGGACACTAAAGATAAAGATGGTGTCAGAAGGGATAAAGGAAATAACATTTGTGTCTTTCTCTATATGTTCTAGCACCTCAAAACAAGTAGCAACCTTATATTTGTCAATGTTGTATGCTGAAGGATCGAGCAGGTTTTTATTGTAAAACTTATCCTTATATTCAGGGTTCATTTCTTTTGCCATATCTATAGCTTTATAGCTAAAGTCAACACCATACATAAACATGTACCCACGGTTTAGGAGTAGTTTTGCAAATTGTCCTGGTCCACAACCAAGATCAGCAACCTTATATTTCTTTTTACGGATATACTTTAAGGCTTCACTCCATACAGGGTAATACATGCTGTTTTCAGGATCAAGCGTATATTGTCCTTTATTTTCTTTATTGCTTGTGTATACTTTGTCGTAATAATTGTTATTGAGCTCTTTGTTTTTATGATATTTCATTATCATTTTTTTGAAAGACTGTGTAAATATTTCTCTCAAGTATTCACTTCTTTGTAAAAACCCTAATGCTGGTTTGTCGTTTACATCAATAACATATATCATCCCATCTTTATTATCTCTTAGAACATCTAGTTCTCCATAGTCAAGATTTATCTCTCTACAAAATTCCTTGATTAAGAAAATCTCTTCTGAAGAAAAACACTTCTTAACTTCTACGCTCTCTATCTCTACTTTTCTTTCGAATGGAGTCAGCTTTTTCTTCAGCACTACAATAGGGATGTCACCGTCAAAGTATGGCACTCTCATGTCTACATGGTATCCATCCTTGTATGTGTTAATAAATTTCATATGAGTGAAATTCTTTACAGGGATGACCTTATTTACAAATGTTTCTTTTTTTCTGTACTGGAATATAGATTTTCGAACAATTTTCCCTTCATAATCTTCTGGAATATCAGCATTATATCCAAATATTTCTTTATGTACCTTATAGATATAATCTTTCTGAGCGTTATTAAAGTCAAGATTAAATACCTTGAATTGCTTAGAAATCTTTATTATTTCCTTATCTTTAGGATATAAGCAGTCAGGGTTTGGATGTGTAAAAAACGCTGCTAATATTCCTTCTTTATAAGCTTTCGTGACGTTTTCTATGCCTAGCCATTTACAGTATGCCCAAACTTTACCACCTTTTCTTACATTGTTTGGGTAAAATAATATTTTAGGCTGATTTGTTTCCATGGTGTTCTATCATTTTTTTTCTTAATATTAAATTCTTTTCCTTTTGCTCAGGATTGCTTTTCCTTTTAACATGACTCGAATCGTTTGTTATACGATAAATCCACGTTGGAGAAGGATTGTAAACAAATACGTCTCCTTCCCCTTCGTAGATTCGCAGCCATAGGTCCCAATAAGCATGGTTCCCCCATTGCAAATCAAAACCATACTTCATCACCAATCTTGTGCTTACTGTAGCACAATCATTTACATAATTTCCTTCAAGATGTAAAGGATATGAATACCTATGAAAAGAAGCCGTTTTTTTAACTGTTAGGTTTTCATTGGCTTTATAAAAGTCGCTATAACAAACTTCTTTCTTGTGTTTTTGACAAGCCCTTATTTCCTGATACATTTTTGTTGGTTCTGCAATATCATTTCCTGAAGCATAAGCGAACCATTCGTGTTTAATAAATTTTACAGCGTGAACTAATTGTTCATAAATCCCTTTTTCCGGGCATATAACTAATTGAACTCCCTTGTATTCTTTTGCTATCTGAGTGCTTATGTCTCCTTTAATCGTTGATACTATCACCTGCATGGTAACAAACCGTTGTTTTAGATAGCTCTCAATAGCCTGTCTGAGATATTCGGGCTTTTCGTTAACGGTATTAATAATTACCGTGGCACTAGGTTTCTTAACTAAAGGATTAATTTTGGCTTTTATGTCTCTAGGGAGAGATGTTTTTGTAATTGATCCGTCCCATCCATAAAATTCTGTGTCTAACCAGGATTTCCCTATATCGACATAATCCTTTACCTGTTCAGCTATTTTGGTGTTTTGTTTCCCAATGAATTGCTGTTCATACTTGATCTTTTTTATTACATCATCAATGTTTCTCCATCCTATAGCATTGGGTGTATTCCCATTCCAAATGACCCTACGTCCCATTAATCCTAGTTCAACAACCGTATTACTTAATCCATCATGGGAGAGTAATCGTAATCCTATAAAGCAATTCTTATATACTTGAATAAGCTGTTTCCTTGAATAAGAATTTTTGTTGCAGATGATAAACTTTATGTTAGGTAATTCTCTTTTTATCTCATGAACGAAATGCTCTCCATACATTTTAGGGTTTTCTGCCGAAGTATACATATAAACACATTTGCCTAATGGATATGGCCGAATAGACTGTATTTCGGTAGGTAAGACAGGTAAAGAGATATATGGTAATCCTACCTTTTTTAAATCTCGCTCAATAAAGTTTGAAATAGCTATATGGAAAATGTGTTTTGTTTTTTTGAGGTATTTTACAAGTTTAGGTTTTCCGATAAGCCTTTTAGCATCCGATCCTGTCCATACGACAACACCCATTCCTTTATGCTGGTATATAGTATTTGTATTGTATAAACCAAAGAATACAGTAGGTTCTTCCCAGTTGCAATAACCTTGCAGATCGAACTTTTTAAGGAACGAATCTTTGAAGAATTTGAGTCCTATTTTAGCTTGGGTTATTTGCATGGTTTTTTAAAAATTTATCAATATCGATTCCGATTCCAGTTCTTTCCATTAATTATTTCTCTTAGTTATATACTGAGCACTTTCCAATAAATCTTTAATATCAAAATCTTTAGGAAGCATATGATTGTTTTTCATAGCTTTAATCTCTAAAGAATTTACAGCAATAGGATTATCAAATACATCGAGCAAGACATAATAGGTTTTACCATCAGCCTTATGCTTTAAATCTGCTGTTTTTTTTGCCTGGTCAACACGCCTTTTAAATCTTCGCGTAGCTCTTCTTTCTTTTCTTACAGCACGAAGTTTTCTCCAATCGTCACAATAATCTTTCCAATTGCCCTTTATTTCTTTGTATAGTTCTTTAAATAGGTTCATCTGTTTTTGTTGATAAGAAGTTTTTCCAATTAAGAATTATTATGTAACTACTTTCCTTGACTAAATAGAAACTTTTTTTCTTCACGCAGATGTAATATTTATCATCCATCACAACGATGTCGTATTTCTTTATTCCTTTAGGATGAGGTAGTTCCAGAAAGACTCTTTTTGTCTGGTGACTCATTAACCAGGTATGGATAAATATCCATACTTTTAATAGCAAGGGTTTTACCATGAGGTATAATACCAAAGAGAATAATAGTGACAGCACAAATGCACCATATAATATGATACATCTTGAATCTTTAACACAATAGTCTATTATCATGCATGTATCGATGATAAATAGAATGATAAATGGCATAAATAAGCGGAACCATTTTTCGTTATAAATTTCGTGTAGGGTTGTTAGTTTTTTCATATCTGTGATTTTAATATGATAAATCGTCTGTTTCTTCTTTCTTGTCTAACAGGATAAATCGATCAACAGGAATCTCTGTATTTGTAATCTTCACATTCTCCTTGTTGGTCCATGTACGATAGTTTATTCTTCCTTCTACATGGATTCTACTCCCTTTTTTTAATAATCTATCAGCTAAATCGGCTGATTCTCCCCAAAAGACAAGGTTGTGCCAAAGAGTTCTTTCCTCTTTATTTTTGTTAACCTGGTTTTCTGCTAAAGAAACGTTCACTACTGGAACGTTGCTGTTTGTCATGTTTTTTTCTATATCGTGTCCTACGATTCCTATTAAATAAACTTTGTTAAAACTTTGCATTTTATTTGATTTTAAATTGTTGCTTCGCTTACTATTTTTCTTCCTCCTCCTCTGTTGTCACGTTTAATGAGTTTTGGAGGATCCATAAATGTTTCTGAAATATGAATTCCTATACCTGTTGTATCTACATGGTCATCCTTCTTTCCGTCTGTAGCCTCATATACTGTATGTCCTCTTTTATATTTCCTCTGAAAATAATCCATTTGGTCACATGCTCTTTCATCTCTTTCGATATATGATTCGTCTCGTCCTGCTGCAATTAAAGCATCTACTATCATTGGTTTAGTGCTTTTGTCTGTAAAGAATCCCCATTTCGGTGGCACTCCTTCTTTTATTACATCAGGAAGGTTTCTGGCATAAAGATTGTCATAATATTCGGCTATGGCATTTAATACGGTTAATGAGTGATCCCCTTCTACTTCTACTTCTTCATCGTCCTTTGCTGCTAATTTATTTCTTTCAACTACTAATAAAGCATTATTATAAAGCTTCGCTATCTGTGCCGATTTCCATGCAATAATATCTTGATCTCCATGTCCTGCCCAAACGGCTACTACTTCCATTTTCCCACCTTCCATTAATCCGTATCTGTCAAAGACTTTTATTACTGTATCATCAGCACCATCCCACCTTCCTCCAACGTCAACAACAACTAAATACCTGTTCGATATAGCAATGCTTTTATCAGGTTCTATCCATACATAGAACAACCCTTTTGGATCTTTCTCAATTCTTACATTATTAAGAGATTTAGCGCCTACATGAGCATCACCATATATCTCACCTATGTATGATGGAGGAACACATGTTTTTCTTAGATTCAAAACATAGGCTATAGGGATTGCTCTACGTCCTGAAGAAACAAACGCTTCCATAGGATCAGATGGATATTCTTCGAACATATCTTCATCAGCATAGTTATTGGCTTTCTTATACCAGAAATACCAATTAATAGCTTCTAATGTCGCTCCTTTATTCCATAAGCCTAATGCATATTTTTCTCCGTTAACCGTCATACTATCCATATCTTTTATAAATTGTTCATAGTCATCAATTTTTCTACGATACAATTCGATCTCAAAGAATGGAACAAATATTAAATCAAAGTCAGATTTCTTTTCTAAGGAAGCCATACATTCACCGTGAAAGTAGTTTCCTACACCTTTAGCTGTTGACTCTTGTATACAAGCTGAATAAGGCACATCAGCAATGGATGATTTTACTGCTGCTGCTAGTTTTGCTGCATTTTTTACAGAAGTTTCTCCCCAAAATCCTACTTCAGATGCATGAACCATAGCCCTGTTATAAGCCCTGAATTGTTTAGGATTCTCCACTGATCCAACTCCAATAACACATCCTCTCTCAACACATATCTTATTCTTAGTAGAATTCTTATAAGGAGCCAAAGTAACGCTTCCTAATTCTTCAGGATAACTCTCTGAAGCTAGTTCATACATACCTCTGATATATTTTGCTGCATTGTCATCTTGTGCTATTACTGCCGAGTGCCAATTTTTTTTATGTCTTTGTTGTATCCAAAAGAAATATGCCTGTACTAAGGTCGTCCCTCCAAACTGACGGCTTTTTAATAGGTTTGCTTTGATAGGTATGTCGGCTAATCTTCTCTTTTCAAACTGTTTCACCATCTTTCGTTGACCATACCTGCATTTTAAAGGAAATTCTTTAAATGTCTCTTTATCTTGAATAACATACGAGCTGTATGCCCAAAATTCAAAATCATGATCAAAGCGTATATCTATAAGCTCTTGTATAAACCGCTTAAACGTTTTTTCAGAACTATCATTTATTCTTTTTGCTAAAAATTCTTTTACACTTAATTCGCTTTTTACTATTTCGGCTATTACTATGTCCTTTTCCATTGACATTGGTAACATCCAATAATTATCTTCTTTATCATCCAGTTGAAGTTTAAACCTATCCAAAAGAGAGCCAATACCCTTAATTGGATCATAAGGAGCAAATAATTGTTCATTCCTTCTTTTATTCTCTTCTATGGTTTTTTGGATGTTTAACATATATCACCTGGATTCACTTCTATTAATTTGAATGTATCAATTTTAGGAGGAGGGTTTTTTGTCATCTCATTGATAATTTTCCATGCCCTCTGATAATTGATAAAAAAAGGCTTAGCAGCTTGCTCTATAAAATATCGCGTATTCGTGTTGTTAAACCTTTCTGGATCGTCTCTTCTAGCTTGCTCTGTTAATTGCCTGTAATACCAGTATAGAGCAGCTTTCTTGTTTTCGCTATTAACTATATCTCTAGTCTGTTTAGAACCCATTTAGTTAAAAATTTTATGTAAAAGTATAATATTATACGTAAATAATACAATTATTTTATATTAATTATTAACCTTTTTATCAACATATTAATGAACTTTACCTAAAGTTTAACTTTAACTATATTAAAATTATTTTATCATGGCAGAAACAGGTAGTTCAGGAGGTGAAGGACAAAGCAATGCTTCTGGTCAACAATCTACTAACACACAGGGAAATGAAGCAAATGTTCTTTCAAATGATGTAAATGGAAATGCTGAAGCATCAGACGTTAATTCTTCAGAAGTAGACAGGGATGTCGCTGAAGATATATTTTCTTTTATTAACGAAAATAAAGAGGAGATAAAGGAGGAATCCGAGGATGAAACTGAGACTAAAAAGGAAGAAGAGGAGCCCTCGGAGGTGAAGGACTCAAAGGAAAAAGAGCAGCCGGAGAGTGAAGAACCTCAAGAAGTGATTCCTGATGAGGAGCCGAAGGAGGAAGTAAAAGAAGATAAAAAAGAGGAAAAAGAGCTCCATAAGCTTTTTATAAAGTTTAAGGAGAAATATAAAGACACAGAGTTCAAGTCCGATGAGGAAATTCTTGACAAGATTGCAGAAGAAATTGAAGGGCTTGAGTCTGATAGGGAGAAAAACCTAAATATTAACCGAAGATTAATAAACCTTTTTGAAGCTGAACCAGGTTTGGCGAGAGCTATCCGTGATTATGATAAAGGAGCATCTTTTCATGTGGCATTGGCTCGTCATATTGATGTAGACAACTTACGTCCACAAGAGGATGATCCCGATTATGATGAATGGAATAAAGCGTTAGAATCGCGAAAAAAAGAACAAGAGGAAGCAGACAAAAAGAAATCCCTTGTTGCTGAAAACGAAAAAGTGTCGGCAGAGGCAATGAAGAAGTTCTTTGAAGAAAAAAAGATGGACGAGAAAACATCCAACGAGTTTATTAAGACCGTGAATGAGTTTCTTAATCCATTAGTAAATGAACGAAAAGTATCGAATGAGTTTCTTGAATTTGCTTATAAGGCAATGAATTACGATAACGACCTTGCAGAAGCGAGAGAGTTATCTGCTATTAAAGAGAGAAACAAGAAAATCGAAGAAAATATTGATGCTAGTAAAAAAGGTGATGGGCTGCCTAAGCTAGATCAAAAACAGGAAAAAGAAAAGCCTCCAAAGAAAAAGGTTGAAAAAGATTGGCTTGACGATGTAGTCAACAATCTGGAAGATAACCTGATCGAATAATATTATGAACCCTAAAACCAGGAAAAAATGAAGAAACATAATTTTTCTAAACTGTTAACATTCTTAATGCTATTTTCTTTTGCTGTATTAGGAATTTTGACATTGACAGGGATGGTTTCTATTGAAACTGTCTACCAGGGCTTGTTAGGAACGGGCTCTATTGGAACTGCTATGGCTGCTGGTGCAACAGAATCTATAGAAGGTAGTCCAACGGACACAGACAGCGTATCTACGGCTTCAAGTAATTTGCTTGCTGACGAGATATCGAAGAAGATTGTAAAGATTAAGCCGGCAGCGACTCCGCTTGATACTATCTTACGATCTGCAAAAAAACCCGTAAGGGCAACGGCATGGAAGTATAGATGGTACTCAGTTGACATGAGAGGTGTACAAGACACTATTGCCACTACTTTTGATACATCAGCATCGGGTACATTTAATAGCACAACTTCAGTTCATACCATTACCGTGACCAATATCCATATATGGTCAGAGGATGACAACATTCTTGTAAATGGTATCAACGGAGGTGATGATGATGAACTTGTTCTTCACGTAGTAGCCAAGAATTCATCTACTAGCACATTATCTGTGATTGCTGTTAATGGATTAGGCGAAGATGAAGTGGAAATTCCAGATTTACCACAAGGAACTGTATTAACGCGCATCGGTAATTCTAAATCAGAATTGGATGCTCAAACAGATCCTTATGCTGTTATTCCTACAGATTCATGGAACTATGCTCAGATACATATGGCACAGGTAGAAGAAGGTGTCTATGAATCAATGCATAATAAAGAAGTGACCTGGGGTATTGATGACTATAAGCTACAGGCTATTTATGATATGAAACGTAGCGCAGAACTCACTACTCTTTTTGGTGCGCGAAACAAGCTTACTGATCCTATCGATAATAATAGTAAATATTTCTCAGGTGGTATCACTCGTTATATTACTAAATCTATCGATTACACACTGAATGCTATTACCCAAAGTGATTTTGTAGATTGGACAAAATCAGTATTTGAAGGTAATGCAGGATCAGATACTCGCTATTTGTTTGCAGGACCGGGACTTATCTCTCAGATTGGTAAAATCTCTACTGTACAGAAACAGATTGATGCTAAGTCTACCGAAGTAAAATGGGGTATCCGTTTTTATAAGATTGAGACCAATTTTGGTACGCTGATGATAAAGATGCATAACCTATTAGCTTACGCAGGATGGACTAATAAAGGAATCGTATTAGATATGAACAACATTGATAAGCACGTATTCCAACCAATGTATACTACAAAACTTAACTTAAAAGAGACAGGACAAAGAAACACTATGGCTTACAAACTTGAGGAAGCTTTTGGTGTTGCTTTAAAATATCCTGATACTCACGCTATTATACAGCCAGAATCCTCATCATCCTAATTGCCAGAGCAGAGACAGGGTAACTCCTGTCTCTCTTTTTATTTGAAGTTTAATTTAAAATTTTAAGAAATGGGAAACCTAAAAACTTACGTATGTAAGGGAAAATTCTTAAACCGACACATGAAAGTTGTTTTAAGAGACAATGATGGAAAAATTATCAGGGACGAAAATGGAACTCCCCGAAAACATTCCATTGATTTTATGGGTGGCGAAATGTTGCCTAATATTAATAAAGATAGTGACAAACAAAAGAAGCGTTACGGCACTTTTGTTACGGCGAACAAGAATGTTCAGGATGCCTTAGAGAACCATCCTGGTTATGGTAAAAGTTTTATGCTAAGACCAGGCCAAGAAAAGAATCCGGCTTTGCCAAATTTTGAATCCCTAAAAGTAGAGAAACCTCTTGATGCTGTAGAGGAAATAGAAATTCCTAAATCAGAAGAAGATGTAAAAAATCTTCAGGACGAGGAAGGGAATGATACTTACCTTGAAGATGCAGCAAAACAATTTAAGGAAATTATCAGGGAGAAAGTACCAGAGGAAGAAGAGATGAGAGTAACACAGGGAACGGAAGTTCCAGGAGTTACTAATCAGCAAGGAGCTCGTAATTATTTGGCAAAAGAATTCGAAGGAGAAGTGCTCCTTTCGAAATTAAATAATAACAAGGCGATTTTAGAATTCGCTGAAAAGAAAAATATTGTATTTCCAGACTGGACACCTAAATCATAATGGAAAGACAAGAGATCATAAACCAAGTAAAGATAAAGGCTGCGGAGATATCTCCTTTTGAAGATAACGAAGCAATTGAGAGTCCTGTAATAGATGCCTTGCTGGATGCTGGGGTAAAAGAGATTTTACTTATGGCTCCAATACATCTGTTGACAGCGACAGATTTTTATACAGACTCTAATCCCAACACTACTGACAATGGAGATAATACTGGAAGTATAGTTTTGCCGGATGATTTCTTGAGGCTGGTATCCTTTAAGATGTCATGTTGGTTACGTCCAGTAAATAGGGCTATTTCCGAATCTGATAGTAAGTATAAATTACAGTTTAACGCTTACACTCGCGGAGGGATAGCTAAACCTGTTGTTGCAATTAGAAATGACGGATCACAAAAGATACTGGAATATTTCTCTGTTGTCAATAACAATCATGATGTGGATACGGCTCTGTGTATTAATGCTGTAACAGCTCAAAATCTTCAAGAAGATATGGTCGAGCCTTTAACTTGGTTAATGGTGTCTAAGGTGTTTTATGTAGACGAGAAATATGATGCTGCTAATGAAGCGATGAAAAGAGTCAATGAGTATTTCGCTAATAAAATAATTTGATATGCCTAACAAATGGCTTAAAGGAGCGAGTAAAAAGATAAAAATCGCAATCGTTGATAGCGAAGGAGATCCTGTTGATCCTGAAACACTAAGTAATGTTAAGGTTTGGATATATAACGAGCATACGTTTGAGATAATCCAAAAATATTCAAAAAACATTATTTCTGGATTTAAGACAGCTTCCGTGGACGATGATGATAATTTAGTAGTAATACTTGATAGCGAGGAAACAACAGGAGAAAAGATAGGGAAACTAGGAATACAGGTAAACCTATATGTTGCTGACGGGGAATATGAAGATAGTACAAGAGTGGTTGTACAAAAGGGTATTATTGGTGATCTGTTAAAAGCAATATAATATGGCTGAAGAATATTCAATAACGATGCAGTTTGATACTGATAATGAATATCAGATAAGCGTGGTGCTTGGGGAAGGGATGACTGCCTCTGAAGTTCAATCATTATTGGATAATTACGAAGAGTACTTAGGTCTCCCTGATGGCGATAATTATATTTTATCAAGCACAAGTCAAGGAGTAAGATCATGGGAAGATCCCTCAAGTGTTCTTCCATCATCTCAAAAAAATCGTCTTGAAGTTGCCTCTATTACAGTGAGAGACAATTTATCAGAAGGAGAGGATTTTGAGAAAGGAGATATTATTACAGTTACAGACAATGGCTATGGAGAGAGGATAAAGTGCCAATACTTGTATGATGCAGATTCACAAGGTTATAAATGGATAGAGATTGGTGTGTTATCACAATTTAATTCACAATACGAATAAAAATGAAAAAGATTTTAACGATATTAATGATTTTTGTTGTGTTTTTAGCAAACGCTCAAGATACAATACTTAATGCTCCCGAAGCAATGTGGAGTATGCCAGCTAAACCATCTGGGTTTGGCAATGATACAGCTATTACTTTCAGAATTGAAAACGCTAATAATGATGGATGGAGTGCTATTCAGTTTGTCGATGGTGACAATAGCGCTTATATCTTTTATGATGGCGATGGCAATATTTATATCCCTGCACTACAAGGGATAGGCGTTGGTAGTGGTGGTTATTGGCTACAAACAGGATCGGACATATATTACAACACTGGCAAAGTATGGGTAGGGACAAATAGCGGAGACTCATTGTTTGAAGTCGATGGAAGCGGTAAAATGGACTATCTTTTGTTAGACAATCAAATAAAAATTACAGGTGGAAGCCCTGGTGCTGACAAGTTACTAAAGTCCGATGCTGATGGACTAGCAACATGGGAATCGTTTAGCTCGTTTATTGGTTTTGGAGGTGATCAAGAAATACCGTTTACCAATGCAACAGGAGATCAATTTGAGTATGAAAACGGATTTGAATATTCTGACGATAATAACGAATTGATAACTCCTAATTTAAACGTCACCAATGGATATGTAGAATTTGCAGGTACAAAATTTATCCATACAACAGGAAATAATAATACATTTTTAGGTTCACAGGCTGGCAATAGTGCAAGATCGGGTGATGCTGGGGATGGATTAGGAAACGTATGTATAGGGACACAGGCTGGTTATAATATAGATACAGCAAACTATAATATCTTTTTAGGCTATCAGGCTGGTTATAATGAAACAGGAAACTACAAGCTATACATCGACCCATCAAGTACGGCAGCTCCTTTGATATATGGTGACTTTTCGGATAATTATGTAACAATAAATGGAGAATTGAGAGTTACTAATGATATTGGTAAATCTGATATAGACCTTGACATTACAGCCGATGAGTTTGGAATAATAGCAAGCGATGAAATTACAATCACAGGTAGT
>Ga0272440_1002631_pt1 | contig 13854 bp, 9 predicted proteins | sample SSMMMBAug17_FD_192440 | JGI IMG/M metagenome (GOLD analysis project Ga0272440, IMG submission 192440) | Marine sediment archaeal communities from Little Sippewissett salt marsh, Falmouth, MA, United States - SSM-MMB-Aug17 | ecosystem: Environmental > Aquatic > Marine > Wetlands > Sediment ...
TTTCACTGTTCACGATATCATCAACATCATAGTTAAATTTCGCACCAATTTTTAAAAGATCCAGTTTATACTTGAATATTTTAATCCAGATGCCATTCATGGCATCAAAATTGACAGCCGTGGGAATGTCAACATCAAGGATTTTATCCATTCGATAACTGAATTCCGGGCCTAAATCATATCCTGCACCAAAATGACTGTTTCCACGTTTATCTGTTTTCTTATAATCATAAACCACTTTATTGTATTTCGCTCTGGCTGATCTATCGCCCGATTGATGTAAAAACATGACAGGCATTATCTTTGTATTGTCTGATTTATTGTCATCCCATTCCTGTATCAAGTGATCCGGATCCATTGTGATAATGAGATTACACTTTGTATCAGTTGTCTGAGCGGCAAGGGCATTGTAAGCGGCTTCATTTAAATAGAGTTCATATGTATACCCATCTTTTTCCTGACGAAACAATGACGCGCAATGGTGTCCATCCGATGGAAATCCCTCCCGATATTCTGCCCGACATAAGGTGGGATAGGTCTTTTTTTCTGCTTTTTTCATACTCCCCTGAGAATCCTGATATGCAAACAGAAGCGGATATCTAATGTTATCAAGCTCTAACTCAAAAACAATATCAACAGGATCGACAGTATCCTGTGCCATGGATTCAACTTCCATATTTAATTTTAAGGCCGGATTTCCACTGACATATTGGGTGTATGGTTTTGTTTAAGGAAGTTCAAAACTGTTGGTATCAAGTTCTGTGAGCAGTATTCGAAGATTTGGCAGGTCTGGTGTTCCAATAATAATACTTGCCGGTGCGGCTTTGTAGTTATCTGATATATCAGTTTCTTCACCTTGCAAGGCATCATCGGCTTTTGAAAAATCATTTGTGTTAATACTGAAAACAGCCGCATAAGTGCCATCCTGGATTTGCGGGGACACAATAAATGTTTGTTCAACATGGGCCTTGTTTTTATCTTCACTGTCATACGTTATTGTCGTAACTGTCCTTTCTTCTGTTTTCGTGACAACAGAATCTGAAACAACCCGGCCAAGTTTATCGATCATCAATGATGTACAGGCGTAATCCGGTTCAAAAATACCATTGCTTAAATCAAGATCAGATGCATTTCCGCCTGTACCTAAATTCATTAAATCAACTTTAATATAGGTGTTATAACGCGGCGTATCGGTTTCAATATCAAAGTGAATCGTTGTTGACATGCCAGCCTGTGCGGTATCTTCTACCCATACATTTGTGAATTTTAAATTACCTGCCTGGAAGTCAGGCACATAGGTGTCATCCCCAACTTCATCCATGAGTTCATCAGGACTTGTAATAATGACTGTTCCTGAGGAACTGGTAAATCGGATGGGATGAATCTTTTCATTGGGTACGAACATTTGCGATTTCAATAACTCCTTGATATTTTGAAATTCACCGGCAGACAAACATATGTTTTCCCACAACTTACTTGTACATACGCCCACATCTACTTTAGGCGATATTGCCACGCTCGGATCTGGCTTCAACAATGCTTTCAGCGGATTTAAATTAATCTTCATGAATGAAATACCTATCAGGCTTATCCACTATTTTCATTTACAAAAGTTTTCAATATAGTAATTAATCTTGATCGTATGATATAAACAGCATTATCAGACTTTTTTATTAATAAAGCGGTTTCATCTGCTGATAATCCAGATAGCATACTATCAAATACAACGAGATAATTGAGAGGACATTTCTTTTTTATATATTGTCTGAATTCTTTTAATAATATTGCGTCTTCCACATTCAATGAAGACGTAAAGTCAATTTCAAAGGTTGCATCATCATCCAGGTAATCTGTTTGCTTTTTGCCTGAAAGGCTGATCGGATCTTTTTTCATTCTTAAACAATCAATTACAGCATTTGATGTTATTCTAACTATCCACGAAGACAATCGACCATACATTGGATTGAAACTTTTTAAACGATGGCAATCATCATCAAATAATCGAATAAATACTTCCTGGGTCATATCTTCAATATCCTCATTACATATTTCAATATTTAGACGACTGAATGCCCGACGAACAGTATCGTAGACAAGCCGCCAGTATTGCTGTACAAACAGTTCTTTTTTATCTAAAACAATGGCATTATACAGAAGTTGTCTTTCATCATCTTTTGTAAGTTGTTTCATTGTGTTATGATCCTGTCGGAAATCTGGTATGTTCCCTGTTCCAAAGTACCATAATACATTTCCTTTCTTTTCATATATCCATCAATCACGCCATAACCCACTATTGCATGACTTGTCCCTAAAAATGCACCAGTTACCTGATTAAAAAGCTTTTCTTTTTCTTTATAAATAATGATTGGCCAACCTAAATGAATAGCCTCATATTCAATAAACTGATTTTTTTTGATCTTGAGGATAAACGTTTTATGATCACCTTGAACTTTGAGAATATTTCCCTCCATGAGCGGAAATGCTCTAAATAATTTGTTTGACAGTCGTTGTGCTACTTCACGTAAGCCCCCCTTGTTTTTGGTATCTGTGTATACATCTAATATTGCTTGTTTTTTCTTATTCTCTTGCTGAATGAACAGTATTTCTGAAGTCTGATTGTCAATTAATCGAATTGAAACTTCTATGCCTTTATGATCTTCACTTGTTCCACCCAATAATGATGCATGACAAAAAAGGTTTTTGTTCATTTGTTCATTATATTCATTTACTTCCTGAAAAATATTTTCAATGACAGGTTTTATTTGAAAACGACTTTGACCAACAAGTTGACTGAAAAAATTGTGTTGAAAAAAAATTCGATTACGATCTGTCATCACAGTTGAAAAGTTGTTCAGCGGTATGTAATGAGCTATTTCTGATTTGATCAGGTTGATATCTGAATCAAAAGGAAACACTTTTAAAGCATAACGATTATCGATTGCATATGGCGTTGAAACGAGACTATGAATTTGTATGCTTTTGCAAAGTGCCTTCCTGTTTTTATCCATAGCAGTAAATGTAATATAGTTTATACCCTGATGTAATTTAAAAAACTGATTAAAAATGATTGTTTTGCCAAATTTTTCAATATCTGAGTATGTCTTTACTGGTTGTATCGTATTTCCTCCTTTTATTTGGATAATCAATGATTCAATGGGATATTGCATATCAATTTGTCCATCAATACTGACTTTATTTGTATAGACCTTTTTATAATCCGGCCATCCTTTCAGTAAAATTCTCTCTTTCAGCCGCATACCCAAGGCGAATGAATTACTTAATCTCCCATAATCATTATTGGCAGTATATGAATATTTCTTTTTTTGAATCATTGGATGGTCAGACAGTTTAAACTGAGTTGTATTGTGCAATACGTCTTCAACAGTCAAAATGCAGTTGATATCAGTATCATTGAGTTGAATAATAAAAGGGCTATATGCTTTTTGCGTAACAGGAATTATCCGATTGTTCAATTTACAAGAAATAATGATAGATTGATCTGAAAGACTTCCTCTGATTATTCTTCCTGGAATATATTCAGTAATCGAAATGACTGGTCCCTGACGATCAACATTCAATTTCAGGATAAATTTTTTTTCTATACCTTGAAGGTTCTTAATAATAATATCAACATATTGTTTTCCCTGGTCTAAAAAGATCTTTTTTGTAAAAGATACCTTTAATTTTGAAACGTCAAGATATATCGGTTCATTTTCTATTTTAATCGTTGATATATAGTGCTTGTCTTCAGCAATGCCAGACACAATAACAGGGTCAGCTTTCACATAATACATATCATTTTGATAAAACAATGCATTATCAATTTTTAACGAGACGACCGGGACAGATGTTTCAATGTCTTTTTCATTCATCACGCATTGACGAGCTTTATCTAAAAAAAAATATGCCTTTGCAGTCGGTTCATTATGAATGGATTGTTTAAGTTCTTTTACTGCCAAATCGCATCTCTGGATATAATAAAGAGCAATGCCTTTTTCTCTATGTGGAAAATAAGTAATATAGTGATTCCCATAGGTATTTTTCAACCAGCTATCTATGTCTTTCCTGATAATTGCCCGATCAAAATCTTCAATTGCATATTCATAGCAATCTCCTTCCATGTAAGAAAGACCACGTTCATAATATTCAAACCATTGACTGGTAAAAATATAATCCAATTTGCCATATTGTATCCCATTTCGTCTGCAAATCATGCCATGTTCTGCAGGGCAGCCAGTCAATAGTACAATACAGATGATTATAAAATTAAAATGATATTTAAACCTGTCAGGCAGCGTCATTAAAAACCCCATAAATAAAATAATTTTTTTTGAAAGATTTCATCCTTAAATCTCGTTTACTTAATTAAAGGCTAACGATTTTATAATTTCATTAAAACCATAATAAGAAAGGAGGAATGATGGTAAAATTTGTATCAACCAATGATTAACGCATTATTAATCATAAATCAACTATGGAATAAGAAATATAACCATTAATTAAGGAGAATAAAATGAAAGACAAGAAATTAATTCAATTTTCAGTTTGTTTATTCGTAATGTTTACGTATCTGTTTTTGGCTGCAAACGATACTGATGCGTTTAGAAAGCCAGATATGCCTTTAACAAACAAGACCCAATCAAAAATTATAGCCAAAGATAAATTCACAGCAGTGTCACCTGAAAGAAAAACGAATGATATGAGAAAACTGGATAAAAGACTGGGGCTGTCGTTCGTTCAATTTGAAGATCTTAATATGTCAGTTTTAAAGGATCAAATTGAAACGAAAGTGATTGATATTGTCAATCGCCTGACCACTAATTCGATTTTTAAAATTGATAACGTTATTAAAGACGCTCTTGGATTCCAACATATTCGTTTAATCCAACATTACAAAAATATTCCTGTATTTGGTGGCGATATTATTGTTCATATCAATAATAAAAATCAATTATACCAGATTAATGGAAAATATATTCCGAAAATTCATATTGCTGAAAAATCTTTGCTTTCTGAAGAAATGGCATTGAAAAAAGGAATGAATCGTTTTGTTTCAACATTTAATGGATTGCAAGGCAAAGAACATATGCCCTCAAAACCCACAATGGTCGTTTTTGGGAATTCAATTGCTTATCGCTTTCGTATCGTAAATAAATCCCGCAATACAATAATGCGTGAATATTTTATTGATGCTCACACTGCTGAAATCCTTTTGGATGGTAATGGTTTTATGTATCAAGATTTACCATCTGGTAAATATGTTCCCATTCAAGGGCATCGATTAAAAACTGAAGGTGGAGACGAATTATCATTTGAGGGTTTACATAGTGACGATGACTTATTCTACATGCTGAATAAAGATAAATATTATGCTGTGTATGATTTACTTGAAGATATGTACGAAAATAACGCTGACTTTGACTGGAAAGATCGTGATAGAGCGGCAGTATCAGCGGGTTTTAATATTTCAACAGTTCAAAATTTTTTTCATTCTATATTGAATTACCAAAGTTTTGATAATAAAGGAACCTTGGCAAAGCTGTTCATACATGAAGACATGGTGAACGCATATTGGGATCCTCAGGAAATGGAATTTCATTTTGGCGATGGAGACGTATCTCAAAATATCGGGCCATTATGTTCAATGGATATCGTTGCTCATGAGTTTGGACATGCTTTTACACAGTATTCTTCCAATCTTTATTATCAATCTGAATCTGGCGCATTGAATGAATCATTTTCAGATATAATGGGATTTATTGCCGAATACCTTTCTCAAGAGGACAGCTATGAAACATATTCTCCAGGAAAAGCAGATTGGTTAATGGGAGAGGATATCTTTTTAAATAACAATGAAGGAGAAAGTGTAAACAATACTGAGGCAATAAGGGATATGAAAAATCCCCAACGGCTTGGTCAACCCTCATATTATTTGGGAACAAACTGGTATGAAGGATTTGACGACAATGGGGGCGTTCATATCAATAATGGTGTACAAAATTTTGCATTTTACTTATTAGCAGTTGGTGGTGAAGGCACTAATGATGGTCATAAATATGATGTTGAAGCTATTGGTATTAAGGAGGCGTCACAGGTCGCAATACGAGCGAATCATTTTTACCTGACATCAATGTCATGTTACTCGGAATCAAGAAAAGCCTGGATTAGTGCAGCAAAAGATTTGGAATATGATATTTCAAGTGTCAAGGCTGCCTGGGATGCTGTGGGGGTTAACGAATATTCATATATGTTAGATCAAGAAATGGATCCTGACAACGCAAATGGATATCTGAGTCAACAATTCGATGCATCAAATGAAAGTAAAAATACGTTTCTGGCAGATGATTTTGAACTTATATATGCAACGAAAATTCAGGAAATCATCGTTCCAGGAACCATCTGGGATAGTGATTTGGGTGTAAATCTTCATAATGCTGCCAGAATTCATTTCATAATTTTTAATGACAATGATGGGAAACCTGATGGAAATCCATTTCAAACAGATAATGCCATCATGAATCTATCCATAAGTCCTGATGACACACAGGTTTCTATTACAGATGGCATTCATGATATAAAAAGCAATGTTGCATTGACCTTGAATGAACCTGTATCGCTACAGCCAGGAAAATACTGGATAGTATTTTACCCTGAAATGAATTATTCTACAGGTTTATATGGTCGACATATTTCATCTACCATCAATGGCGCTGTCGCTCAGATATGTACTTACACAAATGGTTATACATGGGAATCGATTCAAGATCATGGTATCGATTATCATGATCTTGCTTTCAGTGTATATGGTATGAGAGATCAGGCTTCTGATTGGGATGAAGCATACAAAACAATGTTTGATTCACAACATGACCTATATCAATTCAGGGCATACAGAGATCTTATTTTATCAAAATCAAGTTCAGGAAAATTATACAGTCGTATTCTTTATAAATGCTCAGATAAAGCACTTCAAACCTTTTTAGACAATCCCAAATTGATGGTACAGGCCAGAAATTTGATTGACTTTTATCATGATGATGTTATTACAGCTCTGAAAGGTAAAACAGTAATTTTAAAGCAATCTGATCTTATTATTCAGTTTCTGGATGATTATGCTGATCACGCTTCATTCATTGTTAAAATGCTGACTAAAATGGTAAAAAAAGAATTGCTTGAAAAGAAAAGAAGTCAATCTTCATTCTGTGGTTTTACTTTGCAATAATACTGTGTAATGCGTTTAGGTACGAAATTAGTTCGTCCCTAAGAAATGTTCTGAAAATAACTTCCCCATTATTGATATTGTTCGTTTTGAGGTAAATGTACTGTAGAGACGTAGCATGCTACGTCTCTACACGACCTTATTTTTTTGTACGATCAAGATAAATTGAGCATGTTCTTTTCAGACGATTCCTAAACAATTTATTTGATTACCCATAATGAAGGAGTAATAATAATGCACGTTATCAACAATCGTATCATTAAATTATTCATTATTTTGTTACTTATTTTTTGGTTGTCAGGAAAAAATGCCGCTTGCGAAAATACGTATCATCTTGTTCGTACAGTTAAAGTTGATTATGGGCGTGATGATAATCATCTCAGTCTTATCAATACAGACAGTTTCCAACCCATTGTCTCAGAATCGTTTTCAAACGATTCAAATGGTAATTTTTATGTGTGTGATTCAAGCAGTAACAAAATACTGAACTATTCAAAAAATGGTATGTATATAAAAGCCATACGATCCCCTGACAATATTTCATCTGCTGATATGATTATTGATCAATCAAACAATATTTACATCTATGATGCCATTCAGTCTCAAGTTAATCAAATCAATAAATATGGTGTATTGCGCCAAAGCCTTTCATTTAATCCTGAACAGTTATCTTCTCGCGGCATGTTATATATTTCTCGCCAAAAGCTGTATATTGTCGATTCAGATCAAAGGTCTCTTGAAATTGCTGATTTAAGCAATGGAAAAATGAAAAAATCAAAGAACAGCACACACAAGCCAAAAATTACAATGGGTATACCAGCGGGAATGGACAGAAAATACATCGTTTCTCTAAAGCGTGGAAAAGAGGGGATTATTAATATTCTCGAAAAAAGAACACAAATCATTTCATTTATCTGGGATGGAATTGTATCAATACGTTTTTTAAAGGAAGATCAACACAAAAATTTTTACATCCAAACCGAACGTATTCAAAAAGATGTGGTTGTTCTCGATATTCACACATTTTCTCATGATGGGCAATTGTTAAATTCGTTTACCATTCAAGATAATCAGTACCCTTATTGGACATCAAAACTATTATCCATAGATGATGAAGGTAATATCTGGCAATTTATTCCAAATGTTCAATTTGCAAGAATTAATATCTTTAATAAACATTAATATCAACAAAAGGAATCGCCATGCATTATTATATAACATTCATACAGATCGGATTAATCATTTTTGCAAGTCCTTCTTTTTCATGGAATGGTTCGCAAGATTGGCAACCCATAGATCAAGAAACAATTGCCCGGATTGCCAATGAAATGATTGATATAAGGTGGCAACCCAAAAAAGATATCCGCAATTACGCATACTCAAATAGTTATACTTATTTCTCAAGTAGCAAAATTTATACTGGTATGGCCTATTGTCAGAATAACCCTCAGGAAAATCTGTCAGAATTTTTAAATGGCATTCACCATACAAATGGCGGAAAAACATATTTTGGAAACGATTGTTCAGGATTTGTAAGTATTTGCTGGCAATTACCCGAGCGATATGTCACACGATGGTTTCATCGGGATATGGGAGATGGATATTTCTATGCATTGGGCGCAAAAGGCAAATCAGCTTTTGTCCATTTAATGAAAGGAGACGCACTGAATGCATCAGGTCGTCATATCCGACTCTTTGACAAATATGTATCTTCAGGTGTTCAATTGTTGGAACAAACCCCTGATCTTGCTCGAAGAAAAACATTTCAATTCAGTTCATTAATAAGTTATCAACCCATTCGAAGAGAGTTATTAATAAATTCTTTAACTGTTGGTGATATGATTGAAACCACCTCAGATGATGTTAAAGTAAGAGAAAACGCATGTGTCAGTCAAAATAATTGCAGAATAATCTCTTATCAAGAAAAAAATATTGAAGGCATTGTCATAGATGGCCCAAAAACAAACGATACTTATCGGTGGTGGAAAATTAAATTCAATAATATAACAGGTTGGGTTGCTGAAGGATATCTTAGACCCAAACAAATTGAAACCCAATATTCTTATAAAGTCTATCAAAACAATGACTGGCATGATATTTCATATGCCAATCAACTAACAGGTTTAAAAGATGATAATTATATTGGTCCAATCATTATCGGGTTTCCTTTCCCATTTTTTAATGATTGCTATGAACATCTATATATTTCATCAAATGGATTTATTGGCTTTGGGGAAACGAATGAATTTGACAATTATCGCAATACAAAACTACCAATGCCCTCACCCCCAAATAATATAATCGCCTGGTGCTGGCGAGATTTGCTGATCCGACAGGGAAAAGTATATTACCAGTATGCAGATGATCGATTTATCATTCAATTCAGCAATTATGGCGCATATTCAGGCATAGGCACAATTACAGCGCAAGTAACTCTTTTTTCAAATGGACAGATACGCTTTCAATATTACGCATTAGACAATCATTTCGAAATGGACAACGCATCCATTGGATTAGAGAACCATGCGGGCAGTACAGGATTACAATTGGATTCAAAGGCGATCACAGATGGCATGGCTATTGACTTTTATGCCCAACCTATTATTGCTGATAAAAAACGTCTTGTTTTACAAACACCGCAACAACTTTCTCAAAATAAATTATTTCTTGCCACACATATCCCAGAATCAGGAAACAGGATTAAAAATCTAAAAGGGCGCATCCTTGATAAAAATTTTCATCAATATGCAGTTGCTGTTTTTGTATACAGGAATGGTTGGTTTTCAAAGCCATATCTAAATAAACCTTTTTCTGAAATTGATTCAGATGGTTTTTGGCAATGCGATATTACCACGCAAGCCCATGATGAAAAATCAACGCGCATTAAAGTCTTACTGTTTCATGAAAATTATCAATTAACTCAAAAAATTAATGGCATATCTTCTATGCCATCAGATATATTGTCGTCATCTGTCGATTGTCTGGACATTTTCAGATAAAAACCAATTATTAAAAGGAGTAATTAATTATGAAATCTTTCATTACTTATTGTTTGATCATTTTTTTCAGCCAAACATTGTTTACCAGTTGTACGATAAATAGAGAAACGATTGACAAAGAGTGTCATTGTCAAAAAATGAAAGCCTGGCGTGTTCCATTGAATCAAAATGATGTGGAACATATGAATATTCAAGCACTGAAAGGATTACGATATCAATTCGATCAGCCATATTTCAGTGATGAAATGTCTTATGATATAGAAATCAATAGTAAAATATTAAATACCATTCAAGATTCTAAAGAATATCAATCATCAAAGAATTGTGATTGTGCTACGCAGAATACCTCATCAATACCAATAGTTAATCATTCTCATGATTGGCCGCAAGAAAGAAATAGAGTCAGTGATATTGATGTATTCTTGAATCATACTTATCATAGATAATAAATACAGGTTGCTGATTTTAACGAAGTTTGCTACAAAATATCTCATTATCGTGAATATCAACATGGAGGTACTGACATGAAAAAAGCATGCATCAGTGATTCTGATCTTGCTCAATACATGGCAAATGGTTTTTCTGATCATAAAAAGAAGATGATTGAAAAGCATCTGTTATCATGTCCATTATGCAGGGAAAAAAACGACCTTGCAGTGTCATTAATTCAAGAAACGTCAAGTATTGATTATGCGCCAGTATCTGAACAATTTTCTCAACGCATTATGAAAAAGATTCAACCACTGATCGCAAAAAGAAAACAACATACACAGGTGCAGAAAAAAAGCCGCCAACGAAAATCATTGAATATTTCTGAAAAAGTTAGAAAGGTTACAGAATGGATACAAACGACAGTTCTGATACCCGATTTACCCCTTCAACCTGTATATGCAAGGGTTAGAGGTGACTCAAAGCCCGAAAACAGTATTCAATATGTTTCATTTCAAAAAACACTGAAACAAATATCCATAGATTTTTGCGTTCAGAAATTCGAAGAAAATCAATTTAAATTTGATGCAAAAATATCCGGTAAAAAAGATCATTCCAAAAAATTGCAGCGATTATACATAAAACAAAATGATAAAACTATTGTTTCCAAAAGAATAAATCATACCTTTCAACAAATTGGTATTTTCTCGTATGGTCAATATACAATTCAACTGGACGATGAAAAATTTTGTATTGAACTCAATGAGGCTGGATTGAATGAATGACAAGAGTATCATATTGGAAGCTGCGCTGGATGAAGATTATCTTAAAATTGATATTCATCAGCCTGATGAAGTGATTTGGGATTATGATTATTCGTTGGTTCCAATGGATCAGGTAAACAAAATCTGCAAAGATATGCTAGAAACGATCAATCGAATTGGTAAGATCAATCTGCCTGATCCACAGTTAAAAGATGGTTTGATACAAAGTGGTCGTTTACTATGTGAATTATTGATCCATCCGAAGATTGAAAAAAAATTGCGAGTGACTGATGCAGATACAATTATTGCAGTCATTGATGACAAACTGATCCACATTCCATGGGAATTGATTTATTTTGATCAGGAATTTTTATGCCGCCGATTTTGTATGGGGCGAAAGGTAAAAACACAACAAAAACTTCCGGATATAAAGAAAAAGAAATCCAGTAATACAAACACAATCTGGATCATTGCTGACCCTTCAAATGAATTAAAAAATGCTGAATCTGAGGGTATCGCCATATGCCAGTATATTGATAATGTTATTCCTCAAATAGAAGCTGTGCTTTCAGGTCGTGTCACTCTTGATGATATTCAAAATGATATTCGTCAATATGATATCATTCATTTTGCAGGACATGTGGATTATTTTAAGAATGATTTGCGAAAGAATGGATGGCGATTAACAGAAGGAAGATTGACAATCAGTGATATCGATCAAATGGCAGGAACCGTTGAAATGCCCTCATTTATTTTTGCAAATGCCTGTCAGTCGGCTCTAACAAATGTTTCAGTTGATTGTAATCATGCGTATCCGAATATTTCAGGTATGGCAAACGCATTTCTGACAGCCGGTGTCAATCATTATATTGGTACATTATGGGAAATTGATGATAATCAAAGTCGATATTTTGCCATTTGTTTTTATAAATACCTGTTTTCTGGACTAGCGATTGGTGAATCAATCAGGCTTTCAAGAATTGACTTTGATGAAGAATTTGGCTCCTGCTCTATCGGATGGGCAAGTTATCTGCTTTATGGTGATCCAAATGAAACGTATATTGGCACCAGTAAGTCTCAAGGTGAAATTCGAGGCAAAAGTGATTCCGCCTCTACGCCATATAAACCTAAAAAAATAAGACAAAATATAAATAAATACGTCTTGTTTATTCCTGTTATCGTGTTGCTATTTGTGATGTATAATATTTTTAATAAATCTTCGGATACAGTCGTGATCCCTGCGCAAGTCTTGGAAACGTTGGAGAAACTGGCCATTTCAAAACAAAAGGAAATAGAACATCTTCTTGATAGAATTGAGCATAAAATGAGCCTGTATCTTCCAAAACAATCCAGCACGATAGATAATTGGACATCGTCACCATTAACGCTGGTTGTGGATTTTGTTGTTTCAGTCAATCAGTTAAATCTTGTCAAGGAGAATATAATTCTTTCCACTATCCAGGAAGCCATTATAAAGAAAACCCGCTTTAAATGTTTGGAGCGTAAAGGATTCTCGCAATTGCTAAAAGAGTTGGATCTGTCGTTGACCCACCCTTTGCATAAACTCAAACGACAACCTGAAATCATGACCCCTAATTTCTTTTTGTTTGTTTCAATTGAAAAAATAAACGCCAATCTATTTATTTACTTGCGCCTTTCCGAGATGAATCGGTCGGTCTATGATGCATGGTATGAGACAATCAAATATGAAAATTCTATTGGGATTCAAAAAAATCAACTAACTCAACGACTCATTAACAACTTACATCAAATCGAAAAAGATATGATTTGCGCTTTGCAGGGTAAAATCATTCATATAAAAGCGCAGGACATTGTAATTAATATTGGGAACGATGAAGGTGTTTTTCCTGGGCAAATATTTCGTGTAGTCGATACAGATACTCTTTTGGAGATTGAAATTGTTCAAAAAAATAAAAGTATTGCGAAAATATTTAGTAACGATCATATTGTTAAAAATGATCAAAAAGTTGTCGCAGAACAACAAAATAAAAAGAAAGAAAGGTAATATTATGTTAAATCTTCATTGCAAAAGAATTTCTTATTATATTTTGGCTTCCTGGGTAATGATCAGCATATGCAATGCCCAAGAAGCAAAAGTAGTTAAATGTCCAGAGGACAAAATTCGAAGAATTGTTCAGGTAGCAGTGATGATGAAAAAAAAGGGGTATTTAGAGACCACTATTGTTGATAGCCTTTACTATCATTATAAGCCAAAAGCCCAAGATGCAACCTATACAACCGAAAAAATGAAAAAGCCAGAAAAGGACATAGATACTGTATTTGGAAATATATCTTTGAATTGCAATGAAAAAATTGCGCTAAAAGAAGCAGGATTCAATGATGATTTTTTGTCAAAAATTGAAGGTAATCCAGAGTATTTTTCGGTTGGGATATCATCTGTCTGGTTCGCAGAATCCGATAA
>Ga0272440_1002632_pt1 | contig 13853 bp, 14 predicted proteins | sample SSMMMBAug17_FD_192440 | JGI IMG/M metagenome (GOLD analysis project Ga0272440, IMG submission 192440) | Marine sediment archaeal communities from Little Sippewissett salt marsh, Falmouth, MA, United States - SSM-MMB-Aug17 | ecosystem: Environmental > Aquatic > Marine > Wetlands > Sediment ...
TTTACTTTTTCGGTTCTTATTTGTAGAGATAAGGCATGCCTTGTCTCTACGATCTATAGCCACGAAACGCACAATTGTAAATGGGGAACTTATTTTCAATTGTTCCTTAAAAAATGGGTATATGTATTTCCGGAAATCATCATATTCATCAAAAATAAACAAAATCTGTAAATCAAATTGCTATTTGTCAAACAATAAGCTATCAAAAAGGTTTGCAAATGCTGAAAGCGACAATTATCAATAATTTGTTAACAAAAGTCGGAATGGATTGGGGGGCATTACACAAGCTACTGGAGTTGATCAGCAACAATATTTTCAAATGAAAAAAGAATATGACCAACTCATTCCTGCTTCCTGTTGAGGTGATTTCCGGAAAAGAATATACCAGTTACAAAAATAATCGAAAAAATGGGTTATTTGTACTACAATTATCAATATTAATGTATTAAGAACCACGATTGGAATAACTTTCCCATTCTTGCATCCCATATTCAGGCTGACTTTGTCCGATGCAAAATCGAAAAAACTACGAAATAGAATAACTATTCCTTCATCTTTTTCAATTTTCAATCGAACAAATTCAACCTGAATATGAAGGCCATCATGGGAAAGTTATTAAATTGTGGTTCGTTAATGACTATCAAAGGACTTATTCGTGAATTCAAAAATATTAATTTTAAATTTTCCAATAACAAAAGCGCAAAAGCCATTGGTGTGTAATCTAGCCAGGCGGTTTGATCTTGAATTCAATATATTGAACGCAACTATTTTACCTCGTAAAGAAGGTAAAATGGTTTTGGAGCTCTTTGGCACACCAAAAAGTTTCAAAAAAGGTATTCGATATCTTAAAGAAAATGGTGTTCGTGTAAAAAATGCAGACAGTGATATTAAACGTCATGAAGATATTTGTACACATTGTGGTGCTTGCACAGCTGTTTGTCCGACAGAAGCTTTAAAAGTTAACCTCCCTGATATGCGTGTTATTTTTGATCAAAAAAAATGTAGCCTTTGCGAACTATGTGTTCGTGTATGCCCAACACGCGCGATGTATGTCCGACCGACCCAGGACAGTTTTTTTGGAGAATAATTTATGACAATTGCAGTAGCGGTAAGCGGCGGAGTTGACTCTTTGGTTGCGCTTCATTTGCTTAAAGCTTCAGGGCACAACATTTTCGCTATCCAATTTTTAACTGGATATGAAAAGAAAGAAACAATTGATCATCAAACAATAATGCATTCTCATTTAAAGCAAATTGGTATTGATTTTCAAATAATTGATATCAGTAAAGCTTTTAAAACTCATGTTGTAGACTATTTTATATCAACGTATGCTGCAAATCAGACGCCAAATCCATGTGTTATTTGTAATGCAAAAATCAAGTTCGGCATTTTAGCGGATCGTGCTTTTCAATTAGGCGCCGACTTAATAGCAACTGGTCATTATGCACAAGTTGAAAAACAATCTGATCGTTATTTTCTCAAAAAAGGAACAGATCTTCAAAAAGATCAATCCTATTTTTTATCCATGTTATCCTCATATCAATTGTCAAAAGTCATATTTCCCCTTGGAAAATGGTTGAAAAAAGATGTATTGAAATATGCTGAAAATAATAATCTTTCATCAATGGTTCAGTCAGAAAGCCAGGAAGTTTGTTTTATCAAACAACGATATCAGGATTTTCTTGTTCAATCCGGACAAATTAACAATATTCCTGGTCCCATAAAAACAACTGATGGCAATAAAATTGGAACACATAAGGGATTACACGAATTCACCATAGGGCAACGGAAAGGGATTAACTGCCCCGGGCCATACCCATATTATGTGGTTTGTATAGAACAAGAAACAAACACATTAATCGTTGGGAAAAAATCTGATCTTTTTTCTAATAGTTGTCATATTGATCAAATAAACTGGATTCAACCGCCTTCTAAACAATCTATTCAAGTTGAGGTTAGAATTCGATATAGAACCCCTGCAGTTCCTGCGAATCTTCAGATTGTAGCAGAGGATAAGGCTATATTAGCGTTCCATTCTGCCCAAAGCGCAGTTACTCCCGGACAAATTGCCGTATTTTATCAAGAAAATAAAGTTCTTGGTGCAGGTATGATCAACTAAGGAATCAGAAAGGGTTGGTTATTAATTATCTGTGGGGCCGATAATTGTATTCTCTAAAGTCCATTTTCAGCCAAATAATTGAAAACTTGATCTATACCGTTTTGTAAAATAGTGAATAAATGATTAAACAAAGGAAGGTCTTTGCTTGCAGAAGCTTTTTCCATTGCATATGCAATGTCACCCAACCGTTGAGCACCAATCGTCCAAGAAGATCCCTTAAGGGAATGGGAAATCAGTTTCAGGCTTTCCCAGTTTTCATTGACCAGTTCGGTTGCAATGGTTTCTTTTTTTTCCAAAAGATTTTTTTTAAAAACAAGAATAACCTTTTCAAGTAATTCTTGTTTGTTATGAACCCTATATAATGCTTTTTTCATATCCAAAACAGGTGCATTAGAAAAATCAATCATTCGAGGTAATTTTGATGTATCCACAATTAAGAGATCCAATCTTCAAGCAAAGCTTTTAATTGGCTTTGAACCAGTGGTTTGGATATAACAGCTTCAACAGCAAATCGTTTACCAATTGCCATCAATTCTTTAACATCCTTAATAGCCGTTACAACGACTACCTTTGGCATTTCTTTTAATATTTTTGTTCGATGTCCTTCTTCAAGTATTTCCAAAAAAGTCTCTCCGCCCATTAATGGCATCATCATATCTAATAGTATTAAATGTGGTCGACATTCAAAATACAAACAAATACCCTGAGCAGCATTTTCAGCTTCAAATATTTTACAATTCGGAAAAAGCTCTTCAAGAAAATCTTTATGAATGATCCGAATCATTTCATCGTCTTCAACAATTAAAAAGCGGATATTATTTTTTTTCATTGATTCCTCTCTATCACGCAATAAATTGATAATTTTTTATAAAAAAATTATTCCGTTTGTAAATGCAACTTAACCAGCTCTTCTAAAGTATCAAAGGGTAAAGGCTTTGGTATAACAGAGGCGACAGAAATTCTTTTTGTTAAAGCCATAAGCTCTTCTGCACTTTCAATAGAAGATATCACAATAATTTTTGGTGAAAAGGATAAAATTTGTTTTGAAAACCCCTCTTCCATAATATCCAATAAAAATTCGCCTCCATATCCGGGCATAATCATGTCTAAAAGAACCAGTTCGGGTTTTTTTTCAAAACAAAGACAGGTCCCTTTTAATATATTTTCAGCCTCGTACAGATTATAATTTGGAACAATTGTATTAAAATAATTGACATACAATTGTCTCGTTAGAGGATCATCCTCTACAACCAGAATATTTTTCGATTGAGTGTTCATTGTTTTTAATCCTGTTTTCATAGATATGGTGAAAAATATGGGTTAACTCATCAAAAATCAGTTGTTTGCATGCAAGTTTAACAGCGTTTATACTACCTGGCATACAAAAAACAACTGTTTCGTTAATGCATCCGGCAGTGGCACGTGACAATAAAGCTGCTGAATCAATAGCTTCATAACTCAAATTTGAAAAAATATATCCAAAGGCTGGAATATTTTTGGTAAACAATGGTGAAACAGCTTCAATCGTTACATCGTCAATACCTATTCCTGTACCCCCAGATATTAAAATTGCATTAATGAGGGGTTGATTCGATAAATCAAGTACCGTCTTTTGAATGATTTCTTTATCGTCTGGCACAATTAAATGGGTTTCTAAACGATGCCCTTCTTTTTTGATTTTTTTAATTATCCATTCTCCACTTTTATCTGTGTCCATTGTTCGGGTGGTTGAAACGGTTAAAACCGCTATTCCCAAAATCTGTGGACCCTTTCCCTGATGATGTTTCGGATAACTCATAATCATTCTTTGTATATACCTTTATCGGGTGTAAATCTTTCTAAAAAAGATTTTGGCGTCATTATCAGTCGTCGATAAATTATGTATACAATCTCCTCCTTCTAACCTTGCCAAAATCATTTTCATAAAATCAATTTAATCATTTAACTTCAATCTATTGGATTTATTGAGTATCGAGTACAACCTCATCCTTTCCATCATGTTCTTTCAAAAAAACATTGACCGTTTGAGATCGTTTGGTTTGAATGACTTTTCCACAATAATTTGGCTGTACAGGTAATTCTCGATGACCACGATCAACCAGAACAGCCAATTCAATTTGACCGGGCCGACCAATATCAAACAAAGCATCCATTGCAGCTCGAACCGTTCTACCAGTATAGATAACATCATCTATTAATAATATTTGTTTATCATCAATAGAGAATGTAATATTTGTTCCTTGTAAAATGGGTTGATAGCTGATTTTTGTCCAGTCATCTCTGTACAATGCAATATTCAGACTACCAATAGGAACGGAATAATTTAATATTTTTTTTATATTACTGCAGATTCTGTCGGCAAGAAAGGCGCCACCTGTTTGAATGCCAACAAGAATAAGGTTTTGAATAATTTTATGCCGATGAATGACATCTTGTGTTAATTTTTCAAGAACGTGATGAATACCTTGTTCACCTAAAATTTTTTCAGAAATCATAAAAGGCCCGCCTTTTATTTTTTGTATCGATAATAAATAGACACAATCCCCAAAAAAATTAATATACACTTTTTCAAGTAAACATGCGACTTTTTTTTTTTTTTTATAAGGAATAGCACATTAGTATAAGAAATTTGTTATTATCAGTAAAAGAATAAGCCTTGATTTTTTTTAATCTCAGGTATAACAACACTATAATATATGTTTTTATTTAAGGTAATATGATGCAAAATAAATTTCCAATTTCAGGTATTATTTTAGCTGGCGGCAAAAATTCGCGATTTAATGGTCAAAAAAAAACGTTTCTTTCTGTTGGAACAGAAAGTATTTTTAATCGAATTTATTCCGTGATGAACATTTTTTTTGATGATCTATTGGTTGTAACCAGATCTCCAGAATTTTTTTTAAAATGGGATATAAACATTGTCAATGATGTTTACACTCAACATAGCCCTCTAAATGGCATTTATTCGGCGCTTTTTTTTGCCAGACACCCTCAAATATTTGTTACTGCCTGTGATACACCATTTATTTCTGCTCGACTCATTGAATATATGTGTTCATCATATGATCCTAAATGTGATGTTTACATGCCCAGTACAAAAAAAGGAGATGAGCCTTTGTGTGCAATATATTCCAGACGATGCTTGAATCGCTTTAAAAGTCGACTAAATTCTGAACGGTGTAAAATTATCAAATGTTTTAATGGTTTAAACGTTTGTACTATAGATGACAATACGTTGCGGTCAAAAGATATTCAGCGCCATTCTTTTTTTAATATTAATACATTTGAAGATCTCTCCTGTGCAAACAGATTAATAAATGAGTTAAAATCAAAGGAGGATAAAAATGAAACATACCATCTCCGTCAAAAGCAAAATGAAGAAGTTTATACCTCAAATATTGGAAAATACAAAAAATGATATTGATGCACTGAAAAAAAGCATTGAGGAAAAAAACTTTGATGAAATATATCGTATGGCGCACAGCATGAAAGGTTATGCAAAACCATTTGGTTTTAATGAATTGGGCGATCTGGCCATCCAGATACAAGATGCTGCTAAAGAGAAAAGCTTTGATGACGTTTGCGAGTTAGCTGAAGCAATAGATGATTGTTTTATTAATATTGAAATTGTCTATGAATGATATTTTCTCAATGACAGTACTGGAAATTATTTAATATCCGTTGCATTTCAGTATAAACATTTTCTGGAGTAATTGCTTTCAAACATTTTGCATCATTACAAGTTGACAGGCAATGATTGTGTGGGCTGAAGCATGGGCTGCATGAAAAATTAGCAAATAAGTTTGTATGATTTTTTCCCAGAGGGGAATATCTAAGTGGCGTCTCTGGTCCAAAAATAACAATTGATGGTATGTCTGTCATTGATGCAAGGTGAGCCATCCCTGAATCTGATGTAATTAAAATATGACAACACCCAAATAAATACATTAATTCATCAATATCCAATTGATCTGTTGCATCCCAACAGAATTTCTGCCCTAATTTTTTTGAAAGATAATCACCATTTTGCCTGGCATCTTGTTGACCACATAAAATAATAACAGCCCGATGATTCATTAAGATTTTTTTTCCCAATAACTCATAATAATTCAATGGCCATGAACGTATTGGAAGTGGGTTTCCCTGGCTGACATTAAACACTACCCATAAACGATATTCTGACGCTTTGGGGCAATGATCAATCACTTTCTGGCGAATGTTTACTATTTTAGTTTTTGAAACAGGGTAGACTGGAATATTTTCTATAATATCATAAGGTAAACGTGGCAAAGGTTGCGTCATTGGGGTGAATTCAAGCGCTTTTATCATTGATAAAAAATTTGAAGAAATATGCATATAATTATTATACCATACAGCATGAGTCAAAAAATTTCCCCGGTATAAACCTTCATCAGAATAGCGACTAAATCCCGCTCGAACAGGCGCAAATGATAAACCCGTTATAACCGCGGAAAATCTTGAGAAACGCTCAAAATCAATAACAATATCAAAAGATTTTTTCCATATATGATATATAGTTATTAAAAAACTATAACAAAAAATCATTAAGGAATTAATAGAGATGGATAAAACCGATATTTTTTTATTATCAAATGGTAAAATTTTGATTAAAGGTCGTTGTTGATGAAACGTTAATAAAAAAATGTTTGCGTCATTATACATTTGCGTTAATTTTACCAAAGCAGGGTATGCTAAAATTATACTGCCCATTTCTGATAATTGAATGATCAAAATATTTTTTACCTGTTTTTTCTCATTTTTTTGAAAAAAATTTGAGAACCGATAAATGATCGTTAGTAAAAAACAAAACCAACGACCAATCCATCGATCAATTAGGCTTAAGTAATATATTTTTTTAGCGGTCATGATAATCTATTAATGAATGCCAGTGAACATGTTGGTTTACATCTATTTGTCCAATATGTGATACTGTTAGCACAAAACCAGTTGAATTCATTAAGGAACGTTTCCTGGCATGTAATGTCCCAAAGACAATAATTGTTTTGTTCTCATATTTTTCTAAATAAGAGGGCGTTATTTTCGGAAACAAAGTGTATCGTTTTTCAAGTATCAAAAGGGTTCGATCAATAGCAAGGGGTAAAAGTGGCCAATGGATAAAAAACTTTTTTGAATTGCTATTGATAATACCATCATTCTTTTTTAAAAAAAGGGTATTTCTTTTTGCGTATCGAACAGGAAAAAATGCAGGTCGATTGTGTACTTTTTCAAAAGATGGTTCCGGATATTCATGCCATATCAGGTCTAATTGATCCGGCCAAATAGGAAGTTCTTTAATTCCTAACTGAGCCTGTATTTTTTTAGCGAATAAGTCATCATAGATAATTTCTGGTTTATTTCGATAATGGGAATTATAAACCAATAATGGCATAAGCAGCAAAAAGAAAACAGCAACTAAAGGAATCCAAACAAATAAACCATAGTGACGCTTCCGGATAATATTTGTCGACTCGTTTTCAATGGTTTGTCTATGAAATAATAAAAAACTTTCTGCGATTCCTTTTGATGTTATCATAAAAATAAAAATATCACTGCCTATTTTCACACGTTCACCGCCGTCATAACCTACCAGAGGCAGTGATAGAATGATACCCAGCAGATATAAACAAGAAAATTTGCTGAGTAAAGACTGAATATTTTTCAGTATAAAAAAGAATCCCATAACCAATCCGAAACAAAAGAAGACTACAGGAAAACAATAAATACATAACACGCATATACTGATAAAAAAAACAGTTTTAGAGTTATTTTGAAAAAATACAGTGCTTTCTTTAATACCAATAAATAGAATAAAAAAAACAAAAATAATGCACCAGTGCAATAAAGAAAGAATATGTCCGTAGAATGCATCAGGGATATGTAAAAAATAGTTTAAAAATGCTTTCAAGCACGCGTAAAAAAAATTCATGGGATTACTTTTAAACAGTTTCAAACACTGATTGTAAATAACCCGATCAATTTCTTCTGGTGACAAATTTGATCTCATTGCCTCCAATATTACAGGATCATTATAAACAGACGTCCATCCTTTTCCCCCAACAATCTGTCCATATAGCGTTTTTGAATTATTAGCATACCCCTGTCCAGGTTCATTAAAAAGATAGGTCGCTATCGGCTGAAAAGAATAGCCCACTATTACTGATACAAATAACATAATCATCAATTGTTTACGGGATAGGGAATATTTTAATGTACTGGAAAAGCAATTCATCTGTGTCTTATTCATAAATATGGCTAAAAAGGGGAGCGTAACCAATATCATCACGCACCATGGTCGAACGGCCTGGGAAAGTCCTATCATAAAATATCCCACCAAAAGCATTGGAATTAAAGATATTTCAAGTGAAGACCAAATTAATGCCATAGAAATGATTAATAATGCCATGCCTAAATTTTCTGTTAAAAACACTGTGACAAAATTTGTCCGCCATAATATCAAGCAAGCCATAAAAATGAAACCAGCTATGTAGGATTGATTCAAGCTATTTTTTATAATGACAAAGGCAAAACCAATACAAACGGCTAAGAATACTAATTGAATAAAAATAAAATATAGATAATTACTTGAAGCCATGTTTGCAAAGCAGGATAAAAAAAGAGGATATAAAGGGCGACAGGTGGGAACACCCGTTAATTTTTGTCCATCAGCAATTTGAAAGGCACCGTCAATCCAGGCCTTGGCATCTGACCAGGGAATTAAACCAATGCGAAAAATATTTTCGGTATAACTATTGGTAAGTGTTGGTGCAATATCGTTCAATTTAAAAAGAAATACAAATAAAACAATAAAAAACCAGTGGATAAAAAGGATGTAAATGGTTGATGTTTTTTTCATAAAAATTATATTTCTTAATGGTAAAATTTGAAATATCAAAGCAATATTTATGCCTTTTGTTTTTTGAAAATTTATACTTACTTATGATGTTGTTTACTGGCACGAAACATGCCAGTAAATCTTTTTAAAACTGAAACGCTCAGTTTTTAGGAAATAACACTCAAATCAACTGACAAAAATATAATCCAATGCATAACGACAATAATAATTCTAAACTTTTTAACTTTTTATTGGGTTTAAATGTTTTTTTTCATAAAAAACACAGTGAATGGGTGTTGATTATTGTTTTAACCTGCCTGATACTGATTATAAATTATTTTTTCTTTTCCAATAATCCTGGCTTTTTGGGAACTACCCCCCACCCATTATGGATTGTTATTTTACCAACAGCTACAGGTTTTGGTTTCCGCGCTGGAACTTTTTCCGGGATTTTTTCTTCTTTAATCATATTATTTTTTGGCTGGCAACGATTACCATCACCTCAATTAATTGATATCGTTCATATCATGAAGACCCCTGAAATTTGGGGACAATTTCTAATTTTTATTGGTGGAGGGTGTATCATCGGTGAAGTTCGGGAAGTAAAAAATAGAAAAATTAGAGAAATACAATTGGAATATACCGATTTAGCGGAAGCTTATCAACAATTAACAAAAGCATATAATCAACTCAGTGATGTCAAAAAAGAGGTGGATACTAGGGTTACTGGACGTGAAACAACTCTTCTGAAACTGTATCAGGCCGAACAAAGTTTAAAATCTTTAAGGGAAAAGGATGTTTATCCTGCAGTTATTCAGATATTAAAAGATTTTATTAGCGTTGAATCATGTTCTATTTATCGATTTAGTGGTAAACAATTAGAAATGAAAGCCAAACTTGATGACAATTTGTCTCGTATTCACTTGAGACGAAAAGGTTTCAGTCTGATGAAAAAAGCGATCAGAACAAAGGAAACGGTTCAATTATTTAATCATCCTGGAATCATTATCAGCGCTCCATTCATGAATGAAAACAATGATGTTATTGGTATAATTAACGTGGAACGAGTTCCTCGTATGAAAATAACGCCACAAACGGTTCGAATGACATCATTAATCGCTCAACAAACGGCTGCAGCTCTTAAAAATGCTGAAGCATATGAAAAAACACAAAAACACCATATCACTGATGATATTACGGGGGCATTAACATTCACATATTTTAAGCAACGCCTTGATGAAGAGCTTCAGCGAAGTCGCCGATATAAATACACATTTAGTCTATTAACATTTGAAATTATTGACTTCAACATTTTTCATAAAAATATACGATCAGATTTGAGATTAGCCCTTTGCGCTATTATCTTTAAGAATATTCGCGGTGTAGATTTATTATTTTTAGATACTAAACCAGAACGGTTTATATTATTTCTTCCCAATACACCTTTTGTTGGCGCAAAAGTCGTAAAATCTCGTATCAATGAATACATAGAAGCTTTTGATTTTAAACCTTATCCAAAGAGTCAAAATTCGTTAATAATTAAAATTAATATTATTGAATATTTTGAAGATTTGAATGGTTATGACGATATTTTTTAGTTATCATAGATTTTCACAGGACAATTTTACAGTAACCACTATAAATGATTGTGAGCAGGGGTAATGCCCATAGCCGTCAGATGAAGTCAATTTCCTGCTATAATATTTGTTAAGAAAATGATATTGGCTTTTATCCCAAAGCACCGGTGTGAAAATGTCTTATATGTCTTCAACTCTTGACATGTTGAATTATCTCTAAATTTTTGATATAGGTGATTTCCGGAATAATTATACCCATTTTTTAAGTGATAATTTCCGGTAGCTTGACTGTAGAGACAAGGCATGCCTTGTCTCTACGATCTATAGCCACGAAACGGACAATTGTAAATGGAGAACTTATTTTTTAATTGCTCCTTAGGAACCACAATTTAACAAATTCAACCTAAATATGGACGCCATAATGGAAAAGTTATTAAATTGTTGTTCCTTCATAAATGGGTTATGAAAACATTTCCCGTTCATAAAACAACATATACATTTTTTTTCAGGTACGGAACACGGTGCAAATCCGTGGCGGTCCCGCCGCTGTAACCGGGGATATGGCTCTATTTAATCCACTGTTATTGAACATTATTTGTATCATAATGGGAAGGTTTGAGTCTAATGAGTGAACCGGAAGTCAGAAGACGACTGAAAAAAAATATACTTTTCAGAAAACAATAACCATACATTATTTCTGAAAATTGATAACATTTAGAATCTCATGGAAAAGGGTTCTAATAGCTATTAATAGCTATTAGAACCCTTTTTTTATTGGGGGGAAAGTATAAAATTGAAAGGAATTGATAAGCAATGAAAATGAAATGTATTCAGATTACTCAGATCAGGGCATATGAAAAAAAAAATCTTTGTATTCAAAAACCTGGCGATGATGAGATTTTGGTTAAGGTTCATGTCACAGGCGTTTGCAGAACTGATCTTAAAATTATTGAGCATGGGCATCGAGATCTTATATTACCTCGAATACCCGGTGAAGAAGTTGTTGGAACAGTATATGGGAAGGGAAAAAATGTTGATCATTTGGAAATTGATGACCGTGTGTATATTTATCCTGGATTATGGTGTGGAAAATGTCCTCAATGCCTGACTGGTGCTGAAAATCTATGCACAAATATGCAAATCATGGGATTTCATAGAGATGGTGGATTTGCTGAATATGTTACAGTGCCTTCTCAATCAGTTATCAAAATTCCTGATATGCTCAGCATGGAAAATGCTGTTTTTGCAGAACCATTATCGTGTTGTATAAATGCCCTTGAATTAGGGGGGATTCAAAAAGAAAAAACGATTGGTATATGGGGCGCAGGACCTGCTGGTACGTTGCTATCAAGAGCATCAATTGCTCTGGGAGCAATACCTATTTCCATTGAAACAGATAAGAATCGAAGATCTTTAATCAATGGTTATGAAAAATGTCCTGAAGATAAAACCTTTGATATTTGTATTGTTGCTGTTGGAGATCACAAGGCTTACCACGAAGCTATTCATCATCTCAAGCCACGTGGAAAACTGGTTGTTTTTTCAGGACTGTTAAAATCAAATGAATCGATTGAGATAAATTTCAATAAGATTCATTATCTGGAGCAAAGCATCGTTGGTGCATATGGATGTTGTTTTAGACATGGAGAAGCGGCGTTGAATTTTCTGTCACAAAACAAGATAGTTGTCAGTGATATGATCACGCATAAAATGCCTCTGTATGACATTGAACATGCGCTGAGACTTGTAAAGAATCGTCAGTGTATGAAAGTGCATTTGTATCCATAGAACCTGATTTTGAGCGTATATTAACCTCCCAAAAATCCGTTCTAATTGTATTAAATATTTTTTAATCAGGACAAAACAAAACGATAAATGATTACAAAACAAAAGGTATCAATGATGGATAATGAAACAATAAAAAACTTTGGGGCCAATATTCAGAGGCTCATCAATAAAGAAAATCTTTCAAAAAACGAATCGTATGATATGTTCAAGCAGATCTTATGTAATAAACAACCAGATTTGCATCAGGGGGCTTTCCTCGCGGCATTAACCTCAAAAGGGGAAACACCACAAGAAATTGCAGGTGCATGGAAGGCAATTGTTGACTATGATACTGTTAAAATCAATGATGATCTCGGCGATTCTGTTGTTGAAAATTCAGGTACTGGAATGGATCAATTGAAAACCTTTAATGTCAGTACTGCTGCAGGAATAGTCGCTGCTGCTCATGGCGTTCGATTGGCCAGGCATGGATCAAGGGCGCTGACCTCTTCATGTGGAACTGTAGATATTCTTGAATCAATTGGTCTTAATGTGGAGTGTGATGTTTCTTTGGTTCAAAAAAGTATCATCCATACCAATATTGGTCTATTTAATGGCATGAGCCCTAAAATTCATCGCAATTCCCTTGCCAGAATACTTAGCCAGATCCGATTTGGTTCTACTTTGAATATTGCTGCTTCACTGGCCAGTCCTTATCAAGCAACTCATGCGCTGCGAGGAGTATATTCGAAAGATATTATTGAAAAAGTGTCCAAAGTAATGAAAGAAATAGGGTATCAAAAGGGACTTATTGTTCATGGAAAGGATAGTGATAATGAAAGTGGTATGGATGAGCTTTCAACTATTGGTGAAAGCTTTGTTTATGAATTCTCATCCGATCATAAAGATATCTGCTACACCATAACACCAGAAGATGTTGGATTAAAAAGAACAACATATGATAAAATTGCTTCAACAGGCGATATCAATAAAGAGAGTGTTCGTTTTTTACAGGTAATCAGTGGTAAGGGGCATGAGGAATGTATTGATATAACATGTTTTAACGCAGGTGCCATTTTGTACATTACCGGTAAAACAACTGATATTCAAGAGGGCGTTCATTTATCGAGAGAAATAATTGAGTCTGGAGCTGCTCTAAATAAATTGACTCAGTGGATATGTTTCCAATCTGATCCACTTAAAAAAGGTGTACAAAAGTATATTGAAATGGCAACAATGGCGAATATTAAAAAGGAGGTTTCTCAAACGATTTAATTAATAATTAAATTTTCTCATAAGAACCTCCTTTTAAATTTTTTAAAACTGGATTATACCTTGTTATATCGCATGTTATAACTCAACGAAACCTGTATAATTATGGTTCAGACAACAACAGGTCGTATTTTTTGAGATGCCGAATGAAAGGCAGATACAATGCTTTTTTTTATTTGATTCAATCCATCATACAAGGGCTAAGAAATGCAATAAAATCATAAAATATTGTGCAACTTTTTTGTGTTGCACCCGTTCTCATATA
>Ga0272440_1002633_pt1 | contig 13842 bp, 7 predicted proteins | sample SSMMMBAug17_FD_192440 | JGI IMG/M metagenome (GOLD analysis project Ga0272440, IMG submission 192440) | Marine sediment archaeal communities from Little Sippewissett salt marsh, Falmouth, MA, United States - SSM-MMB-Aug17 | ecosystem: Environmental > Aquatic > Marine > Wetlands > Sediment ...
ATATGAGCAGGAAGTTAAAGATGGATTGCATGCTAAAGGGAAAAAGAAGAAGAAAAAAATTAAAAAAAATGATAAGCAGTTGAAACTCTTTTAGATAATGTTCATTTCGTAATCCATTTCATATTTTAAAGAGTTATATCCGCAACGCTTTCAGAACAATAAGAACATATTAGATATAATATCAATAAAACAACTCGCATTTTTAATATCATCTTTTGGGTTGTAAGTTGAAGGTTTATTATTACACTTATCACACACAGCAGAATAATTAACGTATGATTTTGATGGTGTTAAATCAATGGAAAGGGTTTTATATTCACCTTCTTCTATTGAAAAATTTGTAGAATGTCTTTCATAGCCATTGGCTAAGACAATTACTTCAATATTTTTTGAAGGTTCAATTATTGTGTGGAACCTGCCATTTTCAGAGCTGCATCCTGATAATTGAGGATTAAATGAAATAAAAGCATTTGAAATCGGTAATTGGTTTGATTCATTTGTTATGATGACATCCAGGCTGCCAGGAAAGGTAGCAGTATTAAATTGTATGCCTAAACCTATATTGTTTGATATGTGTTTTATTTCATTGCCAGAATTATTAAATGTATTGTCTTCAAAGCTAAAAGCATCTTTATAATTATCTGAAAGCATCATAATGTTTTCTTTTGATTCTCTGAAAGCATCATCAATTTCTAAACCACTCCAAATCTCATTCCAGAATAATGTTGAAAATAGTTCACATGTGTTGGTGCAAAATAGATTGTTTTGATCCAGACATAGCTTTCTTATTGTAATTGATTTTATTTCTGAATCAATAGCTTCTATTGTTTGACAGCTTGGATAGTTAGCTGTTGTCGAACTGACAATAACACGATTTTCAATAGACATACTGTCAACAAAACGCTTTGAATAATTGCTGTCATTGATAATGATCATCTTTTTTTCCAATTCCTGTTCAATTTCACTAAGCCAGGTATTAAGTTTCTCAAAACTGACAATCTGATCATCGATACCGATCAAGCACACTATCATTTCTTTTACTTCTATATTTTTAGATTCAAGGATCGCCTCTTTAATATTTTCTTCTGTCAGCTCTTTTGTAGGAATATGAAAATTAGATTCTTGAGTAACAATTGTGATATCTTCTTTTGAATATCCTTGAAAATAAAGGGCATCGTATATTAATGAAATTTTACCAGCAGCCATTTGATTATCAGAAAAACCTGAAATAATGATTGCTTTTCTTTTAACAGGGGCTATACCTTTCAGATATATTTCATCAGTCGTGGCACTTCCAAATTTGTTGCTTGCCTGTATGATGATATAGTGATCCTTACCAATATAAAAAGAATCATCGTATGTTGCTTGATATACTCCATTTTCACCATACAGATTTATTGAGGGGAAATTGATGATTGATGCACTTGTATGGATCTGTCCAAAGTCTGGTGGAATGATGATTCCTTTTACTGTGATATTGTCATCGTTTTGAATGTTAACATATAATGTGTTTGAGGTATAACTGATGCTATCAATGACAGGAAGGCTATTTTCTGATTTGTTAACATCTCCAATGCTAAAATCAAATATTTTTGGTTCCATTCTGGCTGATTGAAAGCCTCTGGTTACATCATTGATTGTTTTTTGGGCCTGATAAAAACTATCCTGAAAATTGTTACCATGAATTATATTTTTCCAGAAATAATATGAAAAGGATAATACACCTTGAGCAATAAAATAGGCCTCATGTTGCGCTGATGTAATGATAATTTGCTGATCATCCGCTTTTTTAAGTACTGATAGAAAACTTTCCGCTTTGCAGGCATCATAAACAATCATAATATGATCCAGCACAGTTATCTGATTTAACCAATCATTCAGTTTTGAGGCATTTAAACTGTCATATTCATTCATCAAAAATTGCTCATGTGAACCATGATCAACAAGGTATATAATCAGATTCCTGGCATCATCTGCCCATTGGATGGCTTCTTCCAAATGAGAAAGTGTGGAAAGGGTAATATCATCACATGAATCATTACCATCCAGGTCAATCGTTGTAACTGGTGAAAAAAATTTAAGCGTACTGTCTTTCTTAAATCCCCGGTTTTTTAATGCCCTGTATGCCATATAGGCACAAAGTTGTGTGGCATTCCATAGCTTGTTCCCATGATAGTTACCGCCTCCAGCTACTATAATAGCCTTATCTTTTTAAGTGGTTTGAATTTTTTTAAATTTTTGAATGCGATGGTTATTAAAATCTGAAACATAAAGATATTCGCCTTGATTTGTTATAGCGCAATCCTCTGGATAATCGAAATTTCCTGCCTGATTTCCTTTACTACCGATCGTTGCGATTAACTCTCCATTTTCTGAAAATTTTTTTGTGCAATGATTATACGTATCAACGACATAAATATTGTTATCGTTATCTATTTCAACATCACGTGGTGAATGAAATGAATGTGTAGTTAATATTTGTTCACATTTTCCATCTTGATAAATTTTGATGATTCGATTGTTTTCTGTGTCTGCAACAACGATTGTATTATCATTTCCAATGGCTAAGCCATAGGGGCGTTTTAAGCTGTCATTACAGGTATATTTTTTTTTTAGGATACCTTTTTCATTATATTTTAAGATGTTATCGTATCTGGAATTTGCAATATATACCATGTTATTGCTATCAATTTCAATGTCATTTGGACAACTTATATCTTGATTTTGCCATTCATCAATTTTTTGCCACTCATCATTTTGCCCATTTTTTTCAAAAACAAAAATTTTATGATTAATTTCATCTGTGACATAAATCTGTTGAGTAGAGTTAATCGCAATCCGAGCAGGTGTAAACGATTCATTATAGTTTGCTGGCCATAACAAGCGAAAAGAACCATCTTTATGAAATACCTGAATTCGGCAATTGGTTTTGTCTGCGACATAAACATTTTCTTGTTTGTCAAGGGCTAATCCTTTGGGATTATTTAAAGCACCAGGATCATTGTCAGGTCCCCACCGGTCATAAAAATCACCATTACTTGTAAATCTTTGAATTCTGTTATTGTCAGAATCTACAACATAGAGGTATTTTTCATTCTGATCAAAAAGAAGCCCTTTTGGTATATACATTTCCCCATTGCCAACACCTTGCTTTCCCCATTTAGCAATATTTTTGAATTGTTGATCATATACATTAATACAATGGTCGTTTTCGCTTGAAATATAAATATTACCTTTATTGTCTAACGTAATGCCTCTTGGTTGTTTTATATCTATTGGCCTGGTTATTTCACCATTTTCATAAATAACAAAAACTGAATCAGAGTTATAATCTACAGCATATATTTCGTTTTCATTTGGATGAGTGACATTGCGATGAATTGCTAAAGAATAAATCCATGCATCATCAACAATGAATTTGTTTAAAAATTTTCCTGTTGTATCAAATATTTTTATAGTGTTTTCATTGTTTTGGCAGAGTTCAGAAATATACAGATGTCCTTTATTACAAACAGCAATGGCATAAGGTTCGCAATGGTCGATTTGATAATGGTTGACAATATCATCGTTTTCCCAGGACATAATCAACCCATTTGAATTAAATTTTAAAACCCTGCCATTTTCAGTATCTGTAACATAAACAAGGTTTTCTTGGCTTACTGCTATTCCTATTGGATTATTTAATTGTCCATATTCGTTATTCTCACTTCCCCATTTCGTAACAAATTCACCATTTTCTGTAAATTTTTGAATTTGATTATTCAATGTATCAACAATATAGATATAATGATCAGTATCAGAAGCAATGGATGTTGGTTCATAAAAGAGCCAGGGAGGGTCTAATATTTTCCAGCTTTGCTGAATAAATTGATAGGTTTCAGCAGACCAGGCAATATGTGATAAAGATAAGTATAGACTGATTTCAAACAGGAATGAAACACAATTGCATAATGATAAATATTTATTCTTTTTCAACTGCTGAAGCCTCCTTTGTGTTTATTGTGCAACAATTTGAACTTATCTCTTTATTGAGTGACTTTTTTGATTAAGTTAGGTTATGTAGAAAAAAATTAAGGACGCATCCAGTCTTGTTCCTGTGTTAGTTTGTAAAATACTTTGTATTGTGTCGATTGGTTTCCATTATCCTCCCATTGAAGATCAATTTTTTCTTCTGTGTTATATTCATTTTTATCTGCTGTTACGGAATAAAATGTAAAGGGGATAATTTTTTGAAAATTCAATTCATCAGAGCCAATATTGTTATCTTTATCAAAAATTAGCAGCTTTAAGGTTACATTTTCTGAATCAGGAAATGTATATTGACTTTGAAATATAGTATGATCATAAGTGTTGACAAGGGTTTCGACATTGTCGATTATTTCATACAACTCAATTTTATCAGTTTCATCATTATTGTCTGAAAATGTCCATGAGATTGTTTGTGTTTCATTAGCAGTGAAATTGGATGTCATCTCATTAAATTGAATGACAGGGGAAATAGTGTCACCAGATAAATCTGCGCATGAAATATAGTGTAAGCCATCTTTATATAAAACACACATTTGTTTGTTTACATTCATATCAACTAAGTTATGTGTTTGAATATCACCATCAAAATATTTATTTAAAGAGTGCTCTGAAGTATACTCTAAGTTATCTGCATTTATTCTGGTAACAAAAAATTTATCATCTTTACTTCCAGCTAAAATAAATTCATCATCAAACTCATAAAACTCTGCAATTTTATTATATGATGACGAACCTTCAAAAATGTGACTCTTTTCATCAATAACACACCATGATTTATGATCAAAATGTACGAATCCTGCTATACTAGAACTTGATCCAAATTTTTTATAAAATGGATGCATATAACCACCAGTCTCATTAAAATTAAAAATGCTTGTTTTATTAGCAGACTCATTAGTTAAATCAAATATCTTGCCAGTTGAGTCAATTAATTTATTCTGGCAAATAGTCATTTTGCCTTGCAAGTACTCATTTGAAAAATTACCAAGTGATCTTATTGATGGAAAAATTTGAAATAAATAATTTAAGCTATTGTTACCATCTACAAGAACAATATAATATTTTGTGCCTATCTTTAACCCAACAGATTGTGTTAAGACTTGTAACGAAGAGCTAAAATCATCAACAAGATATATTGATGGGAAATTATCATCTTCTATTGACTTTATCGCTGCATAGACTTTTTTATTTCTGTTTGGATACCATGTATTATTATTGTATTGGATGTTATCTTCTAACCCAAAAACAGCAATAAGCTTATTATCAACTATCGATAAGCTGTTAATTTTAACATCATAAGAAGATGGAATTTGTTTTGTAGAAATAATGGCATTTTGTTCAAGGTTCGCCAGTGAGTAATGCTGTTCCTTTATCAGGTTGCTTATTAACAATGGTTAGCCAGTCAGGACATATTTCACAATCAATATCGACCCAATCATTATTAAAATCTTTTGTAATAATTGAATAAGCATACAGGTCTCCAGCATAAACAGTATAGCCGATGGTGTCCGGACTTGAAACAAAGATCGGTGCATCAGTTACAGGAGAAGATGTGTAATTTCCGCGAATTTCAATATCATCGATCATAAGTCCACTGATATGGCCAGCAGAATATGCATCGTTCGTCCATTTGAATATCAAAGATATTGTTTTTCCCTGATATTCATTTAAATCAATTGTTTTTTGTGTCCATTTGTCACTGCCTTCTAATGCTGCCAGTTCACTAACACGTATGATTTTACCATCCATATCAGCTATATATACCTCTCCATAGCCAGAGTAACTGGTCTTTGAATAATAAGCTGATAAGCATTTCCAGCTAAATGACAGTTGAGGAGATATCAAATGTGAAAAATCCATTGAATATGTCAACAAAGCTCTACTTATTTTGTCTCCTCTGAAATTAGAGTGTTTTCCTTCCTTATCAAATGTAATATAAGCCAGTTTATCATGTTCATGAGAGTCAATATCACCGATCACCCAAAAATTGAAAGTATATGGTTTTTCTCCTGTAGTTAATCTGCTTGACAAATCCTGTTCAAAGTCATCAAAAAAGAACATCACTTCCAAAGAATAAGATAAAACAGTTGATCCAGCAGTATTTTCAGCTTCAATGATAACAGAATGGATTTTCATATCAGAGTATTCAGGGCTACCTGTTAAGACCAGGTTATTGCTTGATAGTTCACCATCCAGTTTTAACCATTCAGGATGCCTGATCATTTTGATTGACACATCATTTAAACTATATGGTTGAACAGGATATGAATATGTCTGTCCCACCATTATTTTTTTTGGGGGTTCATCAATGAAAATGGGCTTTTGACTATATTTTCCTGTAATAAGAAAATCATCAATACTGATTCCATATCCATCAGATTTATAATAAATGTTTTTTAACCATTTAACTTGAATATCAATCATCTCGCCTGAATATCTGCTAAGATCAAATGATTCTTTCCACCAGTTCACACCCATAAAATTATGTAAATCATATTTATAAATTGATCCTTTTTTATCAGTAATTATTAATTGCCCATAATTCGCCAGTGAATAACCATCAAAGGTCTCACAGGCACCACAATTACAAAAAAAGGTTAATTTGCCTTCAACAATATGCTGTAAATCTATAGATTTTTTTAGTGTTGATTCATTATAATCGAAATTAGGTTGAGTTGTATAAGCAGCTTTACTACCTGTTTTAGAGATCAAGTGTCCAAATATCCATTCATTGATGTATTGATCATTTTCTACAATAGTCCAGCCAGAATTATCATACTCAAAACTATCGTACAAAACTGGTACAGTAATCATACACGATTCAGATATAATATGACTGTTTGTTTTTATCTGAATTTTAATCATATGGCAGCCAATATGATTAATTTGCGGTGTACCATTTAGCAAGGCCATGCCTTTTGAAAGGTCAATATTATTTAAACTTAACCATTTATGGTCTGTTATTAGAGAAATATCTGTCAGCTTTTCATCAGGAGAGTAAACGCATACCGAATATGCGTATGAGGTTCCAGCTTCAACAATTGATTGTTGAGGTTTAGATAAAAATACTGGTTGGTCTGTCAGACTCAAAGATGATGCCTCATCTCTGATTTGTTCTGGAAATGCATCTTCAGAAAGAACAACATCTAAATTGTAGAAAAGCAGAATGAATATAAGTAATGAAATAATTTTAGCAACATTGCAATATAATTTTATAGTCATTAATAAGGTCCTTTCGTTTTGGAAAGTTTTGATAAATCCATAACCATAGACAAATGAAAGGTATGTTCATTTATATCCTGAGAAAATCCCCAATGCTTTAAAACAGACTGATTTATATTATTTCCAAACCTGTATTGATAAGCCAAATTTATCGTAAACAAATCAGAATACATCATGCCAGAACCCAGTGTTATTCCCCAACAGTCATCTGGATTTTTTTCTGATGGCAAAGGATCATAAAACAATCCTAAGTACAAAGGTGTGACACGATCATTTCTTTTATAGTTATATTCAATTCCCATTCTCAATTGATGGGTAGGTTTTGTTTGTGTTTGTGAAACTGGCTTTCCGGTAATAGGAGATGTTTGAACGTCCAAAGAATTTTCTTCAACAAAATGGTCCCATGACGTTCTGTAAATATCAAAAGCACATATGAATTCATCAGAAAAGCGATAAGAAAAACCTATGCCATAGGAAGCTGGCATTTTGATTGTGTATGTTGATGATGTCTTTTTCCAATGGTCAATGGAGCGATCTTTTGTAACATCTGCTTTATAAGGTGTTTTTACTATCAATCCAATATTTAAGGGCCATTGATATATTTCTCTAAACATCAAGCCAAAGGTAAAATTGAATCCCTTGAATGAGTATTTATCAGCTTGACAAAACTGACTGATAAAATCTGTGTGGATATCTTTGTAATAACCAACATCCTGCTGATATGTTTTTTGCTCCCATGCATTTCCAGTAAAGTCATCATTCATAATATTGCAGGTCATGCCAAATGCCAAATGTTTGGACTTTGCACGTATTGTATATCCAAGACCAAGGACAGAAATACCGCCTTCAGACTGATAATCACATTTTGAAAATAATTTAGTTGTGTCATTTTCTCTTGTCAGATCAAAATTCCACTTTCGATTAAAATCAAACATTTTTTGATAAAAAAGAGAAAACCACATGTAATGACCCAAAGCCTTCGCAGGTTGTGTAATGCCGACATATCGTAAATTAAGCTGTTTAGTTGTTTGATTACCATTTGCCTGTTTATCAATTGAAAAGTTGAGATTTTCTATTCTATGAAAATAAACACCTGCTATAGATAACTCAGTTTGACCAACAACAATAAGGCCGGCAGGATTCCAGGTAACAGCGGTTCCATCATCAGAAACAGCCAGATAAGTATCACCCATCGCAGCAGGTATGGCACCTGCGCCAGTCATGCTAAAAGATGATATGGTTTCAAAAATTCTATGATCAATATTCGTTTGTTCCTTTGCATAAACTATTTGAATATCTATAAAAATGTATAATAATAAAGTAGATGTTAAAATTATTTTTTTCATATCAAGCCATCCAAACTTATTTTGTAATAACATAATGATTTTTTGTTATGTCAGACATTGTTTTTATTAATTTTGCATAAGAACGATTCATGTCTGCGTTAATGACTTTCGCTTCACCTGATTGTTTAAAATCATAGTCAATGGATTTATCATATAATATGAGCTTTACTCCTGATTTGATCATAGTCTCTTTACCAAGATCAATGACAATATTCGGTTTGTTGACCTCAAGAATTTTTCCTTTTAAAATGGGATGCTTTTGATAAAGCAATTCAGCCGCTATTTTTGCCATATCATTAATGGCCTGGTAAATATTTGATTCTTTTGGATCAATTTCATGGAAAACATTTACCTCTGATATATATTGAGATAAGCTTATTTTATCATTTAAACGTAAATAGATGTGTATTTCATGCATCCTTCTGACAATATCTCCCCAAATATAATAGTCAACAGATTCACTGTTGTTTTTTTCTGTTGTTCTGAACCTTCTGGTTTTGGTAATGGTTTTTTGTAAATGATATTGAAACACATCATGCCATGATTGTTTATTTCCATCAAAAAAAAGTATAAAGGGATCTTTTTCAAAGTTATATAAGGTAATATGTTTAAAATCAGATATGAAAACAGAAGCTCTTGTTTCATATAAATGGACTGATGGCATTTTTTTGTTAATGATATGCTCTTCTCTGTGTTCATTGTCATATGAATCAATAACTCTGATGATAATGGAATTTTTTCCTTTGATCAGCGGTTTATAAAAGGAAAATTTATTTATGGCTCTTTGATTTATTGTTACGTTTTCTTCATTAAAGTATAGCTTTTTTATTCCATCTTTATCAGAAACAGCGCCTTGTATATAAATTCCATCTGTAAATATCACGTTTGGGATTTGATTAAAAAAGCTGATCTTAGTGGGATGTCTGTCTTCCATAAGTCTTTTATGAACTATATTTGTCGTTTCAATTTTTTTTGCCTTTTGATCAGACCAGTTGCTTGTTGAAAAATACATTGATGTATCTATGGTTAAGCCTGCAAGTAAAGTTGCTTGTTTGAATGTCTTTTGAAGTTCAATATTATCCTTGATGATATTTCCAGCAGTATCTTTTACAGATAGAGCTATTTTTTTCTGGTTATTTGACACTGCGATGCGTTTCTTAAAGAACAGTTCTTTTTTATCAGGTATTACATATTGTTTATTATTTATGATTATTTCACTAATCCCAATATTATCAAAGGCATGTAACGAAATAGTGGCATATTTTTTATTTTCTGAATGAGTAATTACAGTTCTGTCCAGACTGGTAACAGGGCTTAAATGATCTACATAAATAGTTACCGATGCTTTATTTGTTTTATTGGTAATGTCAGTTGCACAAACAATAATGCTGTTTTTTCCTGAAGAAACTTGCACTCTTGTATTAAAATCAACACATTTCTCTGATAAAACCATACTTAATGGTTGATTTCCAATTTTTATTTTTTTGATAAACGTATCGTCAGTCACTTTTCCTCTAATGATAATAAAAGGCTTGCTTGTTGTATAATTATTTTCAGGTGAAAAAATTTGAATATCAGGGATTTGCCTGTCTAATTGTTTTTGCTGAACCAGTTTTAACCTTGCCCTATTCAGATAAATTTTGGCTTTGGCTGTCTTTTCAAAAGTCAGAGATGTTTCAAGTTCATTAATTGCTTTTTCATATTGTTGCAGGTGAAAGTATACACATCCAAGTTCACGATGGGGAAAATAATTGATAAAATGTCTTTGATACTTTTTTGCTAAAATTTTGTCATCATATCTATCTTTCAACGCTTTTAAAAAAAAGTTTTCAGCTTTTTTCCACATGCCTTGATCCGCAAACAAAACACCTTGTTGATAATGATTCCACCAAAAATCATGTATAACTCTGGTTGGTATACAGGCACTTAGGGATATCATAATGGTAAAAAGGAATATTGTTTGTTTGATAATTATTTTGTTCATTTGTTTATCCAAACCAGCCTGAATCCAATATTACTGGCGTGTTCATTTTTATGACATTTAGATCTGTGCTCACAAGGTGAAAAGTCAACTGGTGAACTGAAATCACCACCACGTAAAACGATATCTGTGCCATCTTTTTTTATTAAAGGGTTATTTAAGCAATGATGCTGGTAGGCATCTTTAACAAAAGTATCCTGACACATTTCAAGAACATTACCGGTCATATCGCATAATCCAGAGCGATTCATACCATAATGACAAACAGGATATGTTTTTGGCGATTGATTTTTCTTTGGTTGAATGTCATCTCCACAATTACTGCAAGCATATTCCCATTCTGCTTCAGAGGGTAACCGAAATTTTCCCTGAACACTATCTGATGTATTCAATTTTTTTATGAACATTTTAATATCTAACCAGCTAATGGATTCAACCGGGCAATTTTCACAGTCAGAAAAAGTAGCTGGATTATTGTTCATTACTTTTTTCCATTGTGACTGTGTTATTTCAGTTTTTCCCATCCAAAAGCCATCAATACAAACGATATGTTTGAATGACTCAAAATTCGAACAATCATATCGGGACAAAGGGGTACATCCCATATTAAAACATCCGCCAGGTATCCAGACAAAAGATATTCCTTTAATGGGTGATTGATTTTCAGGTTTTTGATAGTGTATACGACCATCATCAAACAGGATAAATGTGCTATCTGATTTGATGTGTGAAAAAGACTTTTGACCCTTTATGGCTCCATCATGCCCTCTTTTAAATCGACCATCAATGATAACGTTATTATTTGGGATATAAGGCTTTGATTGATTTTTTTCTTTATCCTTTAATTGCTGAATTGAAGAATAATACTTTTCAGCTTCGATCCTAGTATCAAGGTCAACAATTCTGATTGATTCTGATGGAATATTTGCTGGATAAAAATCTTGTTTAATGATTTGGCCTTTCCTGTCCATAATAATCCATGTATTAGATTTGATATGTGAGAACCCCATTTTACCAATAATATCACCAGAAACTGAAAGAATATATGCGCCAAGATACTGAATATCTGAATTTGGAACAAAATTCGGTGGTAGATGAGTTTTGTTGCAACAGGCAGGGGATATTGTGTTTTGAAAATATGTTTTAGCAGATTGAAAAAAAGATTTGGCTTCAATTTCAGTTGTGTGAATAAGATACAAATTATTCATGAAAATGATGCCATAATATCCAAGGATCAAAAAAAGGATACTGAACAACAATAAAATGATCTTTTTCAATTTTTGAAATTTTGTAAGGGGGGTTTTAAAAAATGTGTTTACCAACAATGGCAATTCATCACCACCAACAGTTATAACTCTTTTTTGACTCAATATTTGTTTCGTTTTTAATCTGCTAAATTGTTGAATTGTTAATATGTTAACATTGTTTTGGAAACATATTTCTCGATACTCAGTATTTAGATTTGCCAATGAAATAAAAAAAAGCTGATCTTTTGTTTGCTGTATAAATCCAACAAGTTTTGTTTTGAAAAAATTTGGCATGCATTCTTCCAATAATGGTGTATTGTCACCAGCTATAGATGGTGAACCGGTAAACCATAAATCCGCATCTACCTCCCACCTTTTTTTTAATGGGCAATGACAATTAATTAAAGCCATGAAATAAGCAAATCTCATTGAATCTCCAAAAAAATGTTTATCATTTTTATGAGAATAGACATTCCATGTTTCTTTGTGTGGAGCATTCCCTGATAAAATATTTGCTAAAGTTAAGATATTGCTTTTTTTACTTAAATGAAAATTTTCTCTTATTTCATATTTATTATCATCAACCAAATTGTTTGAAGAAGCGATAAACGCACCAATTCCAATAAACAAATCTTTATGTTGATCTACGTTCGGATAGACAAAACGTATCATTGGTTTTTTCCTTTTAAGATTACAGAAGTTGCCCATTTATCTTTTGTTGGATCAAAATTTAATATGTCACTTGGAATTTCTTTTCCCCCTTCAAGATGATTACCTAATTTGATTGTCGAAAAAACATCATTTGTGTCAGGATTAACAAATTTTATCCACAATTCAAAATCAGGAGAAAAATTAGCTTTCCAGCTTACCTTTATAAAAGCAGGCAAGTCTTGATAAGCACCTCGCCATAAGCATGAAATCTGTATTTCACCATCTTGTAATTTAAATGTATGTTCTTGTTCTGGTATATCAGATGCAGTAACCAATTGACCTGCAAAAGGGGGCTGCCAAAATTTTTCATATAATTGTGTGAGACTATTTTTAATTAATTGTTTATAATTTGAAATTTTCTCAGAATTCATAGCGAATTGTTGTGACTTTTCATTCTCAATAGAATAAAAATATTTTGCTATATTCTCACGAGTTTTTATATTTTTTATCAATCTACTCAAATAAGAGTCAACAGGTATTTCATCTACATTTTTTAACAAATAATCTTGTTCTTCAGCACTAAGGCGTGTAAGACTTAAATTACTATTTAATTTTTTTACGATGTTATCTAAAGGTATCATTTTATTATCATCATTGTTTTTGGATGTACGTTTTGAATCATTAATCATATTGGCCTCTCCTTGATTATTTTTCAGAACATGCGCATACTCCTGGCATGAATCAAAATTAGCAATTGCGGCATGCATTGATTCTGAATTTTCTGAACAACGTATTGTATACATTCTTTCATTTATTGGAAAAAAACTATTTGAATAAGCCTCTTTATCATTTGGAAGTTTGCCATAAAAATAATACCAGAGATCTGGAGATACATATACATGTCTGGTATTATTGTTACATTTTGAAAAAATTTTACTCTTTGGAGATTGAAAATATTTTTTTCCAAATTTTGTCATTATTTCTAAAGAAAATTGAAAAGTTTCATCATGAAAGAATTGCCCCTGGTTATTCATAGAATTTTTATTTTTGATAATATCCTCAGGTGTATATATCTTACCTCGCTTATGAAAGTTGACCTCCATCCATCCTATGAGAAATAATTTTTTGAGTTTTCTTTTATTAACTTTGTACTGAATTATTCCATTATTTTTTGTATCAAATTCAAATATAGAAAGTGTTTCCCATGAAGTTGGGGCTTCGTCTGGAAAACCTTTCTGGTGGAATAAAACCCTTAGCTCGTATATACTTAATGGAATTGAAATATCCAGACCACGTGTTTGAAATACATGATCACGCAATTTTTCAAGTGAGGGCGGAAGAAACTGATCTTCTTTATTATAGATAA
>Ga0272440_1002634_pt1 | contig 13841 bp, 10 predicted proteins | sample SSMMMBAug17_FD_192440 | JGI IMG/M metagenome (GOLD analysis project Ga0272440, IMG submission 192440) | Marine sediment archaeal communities from Little Sippewissett salt marsh, Falmouth, MA, United States - SSM-MMB-Aug17 | ecosystem: Environmental > Aquatic > Marine > Wetlands > Sediment ...
CGCTTTAGCGTCCTTTCTCAATTCAGCGTTGGGCTTTAGCCCTACGCTGTTCTTGCAATTGCCGAGATCGTACTTTTTTATTTGACGATTTTTTTTGTCATACCCGGCGAATACTTTTTTCTACCCAAAAACTTATGATCGCCTACTTAATGTCTTTTTAATTGAACACTTCAAGTCCCTTTAGGGACGACACAGGAATAGTCTGGAGCTTCAGCTCCAGGCGGGCGAACATTTTTAGTTGATTTTACTTTTATCTACCCCAAAATTTATGATCGCTTATTGTAACTGTGGACATTGTTAGTCGTTTGGGTTCAAAACATAGGTTTGATTCCGGTTTTTGTTCGGAGGGCGAACATAAGGGTGCGCCCCTATATTGGTTTTGGACATTGGTTGGAATTCGGTTTTGGTCTGAGGCAAACATGTTCCCCCTCATTTGCATCCTGTCATCGTTCGGGGAATAAAGCATAGAATGATTTTCAACTCAGATTATATGTATTGAAGTAAATGGGATAGAAAAGCATAAAATCATAGACATCCCTAATTTTACCTATTTTCATCTTTGTTTTACGCACCATTCAATCCATAATTGCCTGAAAATCTTTTCCAATGAATGCACATACTGCTTTCTATCACTGATTCCTGATTCAAGAATTCGGGTTCGCATATTCTTTCGCAAAATATCCAGGCCATTGCGATCCTTTGCAAAAAGAACAGCTTTTTTCACAAAGTCGTGATGATCTAATGCCACCCATTCAGGCATATTGAGCGCAAGCATCAAGCGTTGTCCAATGCGTGATGCATGTCTGTTTCCCGAAAGAGTTAAAATTGGTATGCCCATCCACAGGGCATGGCATGATGTTGTATGACCTGTCCAGGGTTGCGTATCCAGCATGATATCTATCTTGTGATGCATTTTTAAATACTGTTCAAATGGCAATGCGCCAACACATTGGACACGATCTCTTTTTATGCCATTTTTTTCAAAACAGGTTTGAAAATATCTCACGATGTCTGGATCATCATAAGCTGCTGCCTGAAGCAAAATTTTTGATTCAGGTATTTGTTCAAGCACTTTAGACCAGAGTTTGATTATCATGTCTGAAACTTTTGATGTATTATGAAAAGCACCAAAACAAAATGCGTTGTTTTGCAATGAAGGTAAGGGAGAAATGGGCACTCTATTCCCAAGAGAGGATAAACAAAAAAAACAAGAATCAAGGTGAATCAATTGTTCTGTATACCATGAATCAGATGTGAATTTTGGGTCAATTATGGCATCAGTCAAACGATAATCAATATGTTGTAAGCCACTGGTTGTGGGATATCCCAAATAGGTCACCTGAATAGGTGCGGATTGATATGTCATGACACGAATCCGGCTGTTTGCAGTATGGCCGGCTAGATCAATGAGAATGTCGATACCATCTGTTTGGATTTGATTGGCAAGATGCAGATCATCCATAGTATGAATCTGACAAAATTTGTCCACATGTTTTTGTATGACGCGCGTGGTTTGATCCGGTTTGGACACATGGGCATAGCAATATATTTGAAATTGATTTGCATCGTATTGTACCAAAGCAGGCTCTATAAAATAACCCACTGAATGGCCACGAAAATCAGGCGAAATATACCCTATCCGGATGGGCCGATCTGGATCAGGAAAATTTGAAAACCTCAGTTGATTTTTTGGTTTGATGGCAAAGGCATTCCCCCATTGCTGGTGATAAGAAAAGAGTTCATCAGAAGAAATATTCGGGCAGTAATTAAGATATAATAAAAGATTACTTTGTGCCACAGCCGAATCCGGTTCAAGAACAATGACTTTTTTTATGTGCGCTACCGCCTCAGGCATGCATCCGATAAGACGATAGGCCTGAGATAAGTTGGTATGAATACAGGCATTGTTGCTATCAAGCGCCAGTCCAATCTGAAAATGTTCAAAGGCTTTCTGCCATTGTTTCATTTCAATATAGCATGCGCCAAGATTGCTATGAATGAAGGCATTTTTACTGTCTGACTGAAGGGCTTTTATAAAGTAGTCATGTGCTTTGAAAATATTCTTTTTTTGAAACGCGACATACGCTTTGGATAATAATTCTGTAACTGCTGGCATAGTTTTTCCTGTGAGTTTTTCAAATGCTCTTTTCCAACCTGTCAGACTTCTCCAATTCTTCCGATTGTGCAATTGACTTTTTCAAGTTATCCTCGGACACCAAAAATACATAAGGTTTTTTTGATATGGGATTTTCTCCCTCAATAACAAGTGTATGATAAACAGATTCAATATTTTGAAATGTCAAAACATCTTTTGCGCACCCCATTGTAAAAATTTTGCCATGCTGCATCAGAATAAGTTCATCACAAAATTCACTGGCCAGATTCAGATCATGAAGTACAATCATAATGGACATATTTTTTTCTCGTTTCAATCGATTCAGTAAGGTGAGTATTTGCAACTGATGCGCAATATCCAGATGATTGGTCGGTTCATCCAATAAGAAAAGTCTCGGGTCCTGGGCCATCGCACGTGCAATACGAACCAATTGCTTTTCGCCACCACTTAAGGCATTAATTTTGCGTAATCGCAATGATTCAATTTGTGTGACTTTCATCGCTTCTTCTGCAAACTGGATATCATGTTCCGATTCCCAAAACTGCCAGCGCTTTCTGTAGGGATTTCGTCCCAACAGAATATAATCTTCAACCAATATAGACTGATCAAGCTCTGTAGATTGCAAAACAATGGCAATTTCTTTGGAAAGATCTTGCTGATTGTATGATGCTATCGGACGATTACAATATTGGATATGTCCGCTTTTTGTGGGAATACAACCGGTTACTGCTTTTAGTAAAGTCGTTTTTCCTGAGCCATTAGGGCCAATAATGCCAACACAACTGCTTTCCGCAATGGTAAAAGAAATATTTTCCAGTTGAAATTGTGATGACTGCCGGCAGCTCAATTGGCTGACAGATAAAACAACTTGTTTTTGTACGTTGTTGTTCATTTTCTTACCAATGCATAGATAAATATCAGGCCTCCCACAAGTCCTGTTACAATGCCAACAGGTAGTTCCAGCGGCGAGATAATTGTTCGTGCCAATAAATCACACAGAATAATAAAAATTGCTCCTGTGATATAACTGGCAGTAACGACTGTTCGATGATCTGTTCCCGCAAATAGCCTGACAAAATGAGGCACAACCAATCCTACAAAACCGATGATGCCAGATATTGATACACAAAATCCTGTCAGCACTGATGCCAAAACCAGTAAGATATTACGAATACGTTCCACATGAAGTCCTAAATGAAAGGCATCTTCTTCGCCCAATGACAGCACGTTTAAATCAACTGAAAATATGGATGTTATCAGACAGCCAAGCAAGGAAACAATCAGCAGACAATAAACAAGGGCACGATCAGGCTCCTCAAGAGAACCCATTGTCCAAAACATGATACTATGCATTTGCTCAGATTTTGAAAGGGATATAATCAGCATAAATAAGGAATTTGAGATAAAACTGATCATCACACCAATCAGAAGCAACCGCTGTATGTTATGCACAACACCAAAAGCATTCAAACTATATATTGCAAGGATAACACATCCGGCGCCAATCATCCCAAAAAAAGGAAGCGACAGCGCATAGCTCTGATTTAATGAAAATACAATACAGATAGCTACACCCAATGCAGCGCCTCCGGAAATGCCTAACGTATAAGGTTCAACCAGTGGATTTCGAAATACGGCCTGAAGAATCACCCCCGCAAGACTTAATGCCCCGCCGACTGCAATGCCTACCAGTATGCGGGGCAGACGAATTTGCATTAAAATTGTATATTCAGTGCTGTCCATCTTATTGAATAATATACGAATCAGTTGGTCGATGGGTGTATTTATTGTTCCCATCGTAAGTGCAATCAAGCAAATAATAGAGAGTGTTACCAATAAAATACTGTGTGTGATCCACCATTTAATGGCTTTTTGCTTCATGGATATAATTCCGGTTTAATTGTGGATGAAGTAATTGAATCATTTGTATAAGGGCATCTGTAAATGATTCGACTGTCGGACTACAAAAGAGGTCTGAATCTATGATATGGATTCGTCTGGACTGTGCGGCTTTCAGAGATTCAAACTGAATCCAACGATTTCTTTCCTCCTCTCCTGTCATGCCCATAGAAGTAATCAAGATAACATCAGGATTGTTAGCAAGCACCATTTCTTTACTATATATGCCATTTTTCTCATTGGCTGCAATATTAATTCCTTTGGCAAGTGTAACCAAATCGTTGACAAAACTTTCACTTGTTGCCGCATAGAGTGGCCTTGCACCCAACTGGACAAATACTTTTGGTTGGTTCACTGCATCCAGATGCGATGTCAAGATAGCGATTCTCTTTCGAGCCCTGTTTACAAGCTTTTCTGCCTGTTGCTTTTGTCCCAACTTATCACCCAAACGCAGAAACTGCCTTGCCATTTGATTGAAATTAAAAGGTTGGGCAAAGGTGGCTATCTCAATACCCAATGATTTGAATTTTTTTATTGCACGATGATCTGTTAGAGGCGTTGCAACAATCAGGTCTGGATTTAAGCGGATAACTGCTTCAATATTGACATCCACTGCTGATGCCACTCGTTTTTTATGTTGTGCATCCTTCGGTTTGTTACAATAAATCGTATTGCCCACCAGATATTGCCCCATTTCAAGCAGGTAGATGCTTTCTGTCAAAGATGGAGCCAATGACACAATTCGTTTGATGGAACCTGTTTTTGTATTTTCATTATTTGGGATTGGTGTTTGTGAAAAACAAACAGTCATACTGGATATGATGATCCAGATGATTATGATTCGCAATGTAATAGTGTATTTTATCATGGTTAATGTTCAATGGTTTTATTTTGTTTATATATGTGTCTATATTTGATAATATTGAAATTGTCAAATACTTATTGCGTGCGGTTCCTTTATATTTAACGCCTGGCAAAATGATTTGCTTGACTTATCCGAACAGATAAGGTATTTTTGGCATCCTTACATATTCCAGTTGACACTTTGTTAGGAATGTTCTGAAAATAAATGCCCATTTAAATTGTTCGTATTGGGGTTTTCGTACTGTAGAGACGTAGCAAGCTACGTCTGTACACGACCATACTTTTGTGTAGGAGTATCCCTATTCTTACGTTAAACAATAATCAAACAGGAGGAAAACAATGTATTTCAAACAAATCACAGTGGATGGTATGGGATGTCTATCATACTTGATTGGATGTCCGATGGCAAAAGTTGCCTGTGTTGTTGATCCAAAAAGAGATGTGCAAACGTATATCGACCTGGCAAGAGAAAATGGTATGACAATAACGCACATATTTGAAACCCATGTGCATGCCGATCATGTCAGCGGCAATCAAGAATTGCAATCTCGTACTGGCGCAGAAATATGTTTCATGGAAGAAACACCTGTCAAATTCAAACACACGTCATTGAAAGAATCGCAAACCATGACTTTTGGTAATGTGAAACTACAATTTTTGAAAACCCCCGGTCATACCCCCCATTCAATGTCTATTCTAATAACTGATTTGTCAAGAACTCAGGAACCCTGGATGGTGTTAACAGGCGACTGCTTATTTGTAGGTGATATTGGCCGGCCAGATCTGGCTGGTGATGAATTGATTGATGAGCAAACGCAGAATTTGTACAATTCCTTATATAAAAAGCTGGGCTCAATGCCAGATAATCTTGAAATATTTCCCTCGCATGGTGCAGGTTCGCTTTGTGGAAAAGGGATGAGTGCCAAATCCAATTCCACAATTGGCTTTGAGAAAAAAACCAATCCTGTTTTACAATTGTCTGAAGATGGTTTCCTTAAACAGATGAAACAAAGTTTTCCTGAACGTCCCAAAAGTTTTACCAATATCATCAACTTGAACTTAACTGGCGCTCCACTTTTGGATCGATGTCCAATCGTTCGAGATATGAGTCCGGCACAGGTCAAACAAGAACTTGATCAAGGCGCGCTTGTTCTGGATACGAGGGATACTGCGGCATTCGGTGGTGTTCATATTCCGGGTTCCATAAACATTGGATTTGCAAAACAAACAGCCAACTGGATTGGCATGGTGATCGAGCCTGACGCCAGATTGATTTTGCTGGTGTCTGATGACAAAAAATACGAAATGATGGAAACTCATCTTCACCGAATTGGTTATGACAATATTATTGGATATCTATATGGGGGAATTGCTGCATGGCAGGAAGCCGGTTATCCCATTAATCAATTGTGGCAAATATCAACTGAAAAACTGAAAAATAAACTTGAAAAGTCTCGGTACGACTATTTTTACGATGTCCGCACAAAGGCAGAGTGGGATAATGGGCATATCAAAGAAGCCACACATTTGCCATTAACTTCTTTACTAAAACAAACACCCGATATACCAAAGGATAAGGAAATCATTATTACATGCGGCGTTGGATATCGAGGGAATATTGCAGCAAGTTATCTTCAAAGTCAGGGATTTCAACATGTTCATAGTCTTGCTGGCGGAATGACCGCCTGGATCAATGGCAAATTACCGGTTGTTTCTTAGGAATACTCCTAAAATAACTTCCCCATTTATTGATATTGTTCGTGTTGAGGTACTTATACTGTAGAGACGTAGCATGCTACGTCTCTACAGTACAATTACCTCAACACGAACAATATCAATAAATGGGGAAGTTATTTTCAGAGATTTCCTTATCATCATTTTTTTCTCTTTTTGTTCAAATGACAACGAAGGAATCGCATTTTTTGTTCTACATAGTTGATCAATTTGTTTTGATCTGTTTTTTTGGGATTGTACCCCCTCTTAATCGTGTGAATGGGGCACATCATCATTAAATCAGATTTTCCCTATGCAACAGCTCCTGATACCAACAGGCAAAGTCATACATGCCTTTGTAGCGTTCATCATCGTTGATCAATCCCAAACAAAGATCAAATGCACCGCGACCATATGCATTGTTATATTTTTCAGGATTACATTCTGAAAGAAAATCCCGAATCAATGCCTGTGATGTTCTTTTGGTTTTATCTTTCCGAATATCAATGGGGTCTTGTGGCTCAATAAATGGATCCCATTCATCATAACCCTTTTTCAATATATGTTTTTGACGTCGTGGCGACATGCTGTCAAAGATATATTTTTTTCGTTCCTTGTCTGCCTGGGTCATTTGTCGCATTTTAAGGTTCCTTTATTTTCGAGTTCAGGTTCTTTCAATCCCAAATAAATATCGTTATAGTCAGTTATCAGTGCCATTGACAGTGGCACAAGGACTTCATGAAGTTTGTCAAAGCGCGAGGCAATCTTAGCTGTCCATTCCATTGAAAGCTTGATCAGGCGGTCATGAACCTGATCAATCTTTATTGTTGGGTAGGTTACACCTTTCTCAAAATTTGTTTTGCCGCAGGTATGACTGTTATCTCCAATTGCAGTGGGAAGCCCATAAACACGGCAGGTAATTGGGCGGTGGTCATACAAAATACATTGATTGTCATCATTTAGCAATGGGCATCCAATTTTTTCACGAGAGATATCCATCATAATTTCATTCTGGTCACGACCATTCTGAACGGCTTTGAAGGCGTTTTTCTTGATTACATGAATCCGGCGATCAACCTGTTCAGCTTTTTCTAAAATTTGTTTCTGATGTTGATTATCCACCAAATCAAAAAATTTATCGTGAATGTACATGGCTTCAATCAATGTCAAATCGAACAATGCATAACAACAGTCAGAACATCCCACATGGCAGGTAACGCATTCTGAATATTGTTCTTTCATTTGGTTAAACACTTGATCTAACTGAGAGACCAGTTCTTCATATTGTTGATAAAATGGAATAATATCTGTCCGCATACGAACTCCTTATTGTTATTATCAGAATATAGGGCGTATCCAGCGAATGGGGACGCTCGTTTATTCTCATTGTCTGAACCTGGATTACACAAATTAATGAATGCTCGGAAAATAAGTTCCCCATTAAAAATGCTTGACTGTTCAAGAATATAAAATCAAGCATATGCGTACCAAACTTTTCATTTTTGTTTTTGAACCAGGAATACACTGAAGAAGATGAATTAAAAGTGTTTTATTTCATCTTATTCATCTTCTTCAGTGTATTCCTGGTTCAAAAACAAAATGAACAATTAATAAATGAGGAACTTATTTTCAGAGATTTCCTAAGATGATTAAGATTATTTGTAAAGAAAGCCATAATAAGCTGTTTTTGTTATTATAATAAAAGATCTTAATCAACGTAATCCAGATTCAGACAATAAAGGCATAACTTGGCTCCTCCAACCTTTGGAGACACCCGGAATTTATTTATTTACCAATACAAAACGATGAAAATATTTCATCCAAAACATGCTCATAATAAACAGCACCAGTAATTTCACCCAGCGCATCTAAAGCAAGGCGGATATCAATTTCTACACAATCCATTGGCAAATTATCAATATAAGCGTTTTGTGCCTGCATAAGCGCATCTCTTGCTTTTTCCAGACATTTTTTTTGTCTGAGGTTAATCATAAATTCAGGATCAGGCAAGTCTGAATTTTGTTGCGTAATATGGTTAACAATGGCTTTTTTCAGGAATGTCATTCCAATATCATAGCGTGCAGAAATGCAAATCGGCTCAGGCCATTGTGTGGGGATATTGTCTATTTGAATTTTTTTTACACGGTCAATCTTGTTGGCACACAATATCCATGTTTGATCTTTAATCTCCTGATGCACAAAAAAATCATCTGAGGATAAACATCTGTCAGCTTCAATAATAAACAATATAAGATGCGAACTTTTGATCAATTCCTTTGCACGTAATATACCCTTCTGTTCAATTGTATCTGATGTTTGATGAATGCCGGCTGTGTCATAAAGCGTTATTGGGATGTTATCAATAATGAGCTGTGCATCAATGATATCGCGTGTAGTTCCAGGATGTTGGGATACAATGGCACGATCTTTTGCTAACAAACAATTCAGAATGCTTGATTTTCCTACATTTGGCCGCCCAATAATAACAACACGAAAGCCATCACGATAAATTGATATTTGCTCGTAACTTTTGATCAATAGATTAAGTTGATCAATATAAGGCATCAATGATAATACAATAGGCGATTCATCCATCATGTCATCTGGAAAATCGATTGTCGCTTCAATTTGGGTCAGGCATTTAAATATGTTATCTTTTAATCTGGTGATCAGGGTACGAAATTGGCCGCTTAAATGGGAAGATGTGAACTGAAGCGTTTTTTGTGTCTGCGCTGAAATAATATCTTGTAGCGCCTCTGCATGTGTCAGGTCCATGCGACCATTCAGAACCGCGCGCCTGGTAAATTCTCCAGGTTCTGCCAATCGGATGTCTGGAACAGTTAGAAAAATTTCAAGGATTGCTTGAAGAACCACATGACTGCCATGTGTATGAATTTCTGCAACATCATCACCCGTGTAAGAGTATGGTTTTTTCATGCAGACCCATAAAACTTCATCAATGATCTTACTCTCTTTATCAACTATCCATCCATGAATCATTTTATGGGACACAATGTTTTTTGGATTGAGAGGCGTTTTGTCTTTTTTTCTAAAAAACAATAAACTTCCCTTAATTGCTATAGGCCCGGATATCTTAATAATACCAATTCCAGCCTGCCCCATTGCTGTAGAAATTGCGGCAATCGTATCAGAGACGATCATTCGTTGATCCTCTTTTCAACAAAACCTGTCAAATATTTGGTATGTCCGCTGTCATCCCATTCGATTTTGAAAATTAAATTAATGGGTATCATATGGCCTTTTTTATGGCGAAATTTAGTTTCAACTGTAATCCAATCCTTTTTTTCTAGTGCTTTTTCAAGGGTTTGTTCACGAATATCAGGGTGTTCATACAATACAAACGCAATGGATGATTGATTAACTGTATTCATTAATTCATTCGGCGTGTCATATCCAAACATATTTGCAAGCGCGGGATTGGCATCAATAAATTTTCCCTCATGCGTGGTTTGGAAAATGCCTACAGGCGCATTTTCAAAAATACCGCGATAATGATTTTCTTTAGCTGCTAAAATAGTTTCAGTCTTTTTGTGTTTTTCAATTTCCTGCAACAGGCGATTATTTGTTTTTTCAAGCGCATCAGTTCTTTGTCGGATTTGTTCTTTAAGCAGTTGTTCAAAGTCTTTTTTTTCTTTTTTCATTTTTGCCTGGTCAAAGGCTTTGGAAACCACATGATCCAGAAGCACAAAGTCCTCAATGGGCTTAAAAATAAAATCCCAAGCGCCTATTTTTAATGCCTTGATTGGGTCCATCATGCAACCAGTACCAGAAATTACAATAATGACAGCATCCGAATCTATTTCCAAAATTTTTTCTGTTAACTCAAGACCTGTCATTTCAGGCATTACAATGTCTACTAAAACAAGATCGGGTTTTTCTGAAACATACAGACTGAGGCCATCAAATCCATTATCTGCCTGGATCACCTGAAAGTTCTTTATTTCCAAATAATTCGCCAATACATCTCGAATGTCTTTGTCATCATCTACAAACAATATTTTTTTGGGTGTCTCCAATTTCATTAAACGACTCCTCTTTTGATCAAGCGGATAGCATCAATTCTAATTCGTGCTGATGATGCAAATTCAATGAGATTTTGCTTTTCAGTAATCGCCGCTTTGATTTCAAGATCTTTCACATTGGGATTCATTGCTTTAAGTGTTTTCAGACGCATGATTTCATTGTCCATCTGGTCTTCAATTTCTTGCAGAGTTTCTGCAATAATGCGATCCGCTTCTTTTTGAGCAATTTGTTCTGTAGTTGCAATCATTCTGGGTACGAGCTTAATTGCATCTTCAAATAAATTGGTAGAATATCTGGCATCTTCCAATCGTTTTTCAAAACCATCTGATTCAAAAAGTTTTTTGCAGTTCTTTAGCTGATCATTAACAATCAAACGAATGGGCGTTGATGGAATAAATCTGTCCATATAAAGATTTTTGGGAGCAACACATTCAAGAATATATATAGATTCCAAATATACACACGATTTCCTGGCATCTTGCCAGATCGCCAGACTGCATTGACCATTGCCTTCACCAATTAATAGTTCCATTGCATTGGAAATCATGGGGTGATCCCAGGAAAGAAATGAGACATTTTCAAGCATCAATGCTTTTTTTCGATCAAAAGTAACGCGCATTTTATTGTAAAGACCTGCAAATTTTTCGTTGTATCGATGTGTGGCTCTTAAACGATAGGTTCGATGTCTGAGTTCATCTAAGGCAATACCAAAAAAACCAAACAGTTTTTGACAGAAAGGCTCAATATCAGAATCTTTGTCCGCAGTAATGATTGCCTCCTTAATTTTTTTTGCAACAGATATGTCAAATGAATTACGCTCCAGAAGTTTGTCTCGTCCGCGATTTAATGCCTGTTCCATTTGATGAGATAATTCTTTTGTGTCTGAAATAAGTTTTTCAAATTCATCCATTGTTTCGGATGGCTCAAGTATTGTTTCAATTAATCGTGCTTTACAAATTTCATACACAGGTTGTGCGTATGGAATAATTTTAGAAAAAGCATCCAAGCCTTTATGATACCAAAGAATCAATTCCATATGCGGGCTGTTTTTGGCAAAAGGAATATAAATATCAATCGATTTTTTTTGTCCAATGCGATCTAAGCGTCCGATACGTTGTTCCAAGAGATCAGGAGATGCTGGCAGATCAAACAAAATCAAATTTTGGACAAATTGAAAATTTCGGCCCTCACTGCCCATTTCAGAGCATAATAGAATCTGTGCGCCATCAGAATCGGCAAACCATGCGGCATTTTCATCACGCTGTCTCAAGGGAATATTTTCATGAAATACAGAGATTTGAACATTCATATGATATTCGAGCGCTTTTTGAATGCCAACGACCTTCTCTGGATAGCAACAGATCAACAAGCATTTTCTGTCTTTATGTGCTTTTAGAAAGTCAACCAGCCAAAGAATTCTGGGATCATTTTCCAGTTGAAAGATGGGCTTTTGTTCAGACAAGCCCAAATCCAGCAACAATTCCATGCTATTTTGCGTAAAAAGTATTTCATCAGTGATTTCATCAAGAGGTACAAGGTGAATCATACGCTTTGGAAAACCTTTGACAATGGATCGGGTATTGCGAAACATAACCCTTCCAGTGCCATGCGTATCCATAATCTGGCTCACCAGTCTGGTTTTGCTAATATTTTTTTGCGATAGGATATCATCCAGATGTCGTATTCCCATGTTTTTAAATATGTTACGCAATTTTTCAATGATAGCCAGGTCGATATTATCTTGTTTTTCAATATTTTCAAGCAGAGAGGCAATTTGTTGATAATTGGCCGACTCATCAATAAAGGAGTTATAATCATAATAGCGATCCGGATCCAATAGCTGAAGGCGTGCAAAATGATTTTCCAGGCCGAGTTGTTCGGGAGTTGCGCTCAGTAATAACATGCCTTGTGTTTGTTGGGAGAGTTGCTTTATTGTTGGATACATGGGACTGTCTTTTTTCAGATGATGGGCTTCATCAATGACAATCATGTCCCATCCGGCATTGATAACCTGGCTTTTAACAAGTGGATCGTTCTCAATGGTTTCAATTGCCGACAGAATAAGCTGTGATTCAAAAAATGGATTGGCACTGCTTGATTCTTTTTTGACAGCTTTAAAATATTTTTCATCCGCAATACGAAATGAAATGTTGAACCTGCGATATAACTCAACAAACCATTGAAAAATCAAAATTTGCGGAACCAAAATTAATACACGTTCCACACGCCCGGATTGAAGCAATCTGTGGAGAATCAAACAGGCTTCAATGGTTTTGCCCAGTCCGACCTCATCAGCAAGTAAAACGCGAGGTAAGTATCTATTGGTCACTTCATGTGCAATAAAAAGCTGATGCGGCAATAGATCAATACATCCGCCAACAAATCCAAAAGCAGCCGATTTTCTGAAACGATGCCGAACAAATAAGGTTTCAAGCCTTAAATTATAGGTTTGAAGATAATCCAATTGCCCGGCAGAAAGTTTGTCTTCAGGGGTGTTAAGTACCAATACGTGGGAAATTTCAGTTTCTGAATAGTATTGCTCGCCATCATAATAAGACAATAAATGGTTCTTTTCTTCGATCTCTATGACAACAAAGGTATGGCCATTTTGAAGATTTACCCGATCGCCAACTCTGAATGTAACCCTTCTAATTGGTGCGGTTTCTATTGAATACATGCGATGAATCTCAGATGCTGGAAAATCTATTCCAATACGTCGCCGCTCGACAAATTGAATGATACCAACTCCCAATTCTGGTTCCATTTCGCTCATCCAGCGCTGCCCTACTTGCATTTCATTTGGTTTTGTACTTTTTTTCATATAATTTTTTACTCACAATATTTTTATTTGGATATCAAACCTGAGCTATTCAAGCCATATCCGAAAAGTGCTTTATATTGTAGCATATTATATATAGGACTTTCAACTGAAAAATTTGAAAGGATCCCCATTTAATATATTGAATTCCTATTTTTGAACCTGGATTACGCTGAAGAAGATGAATAAGATGAATTAAAAGTGTTTGATTTCATCTTATTCATCTTCTTCAGCGTAATCCTGGTTCAAAAACAAAAATGAAAAGGGGCGTATGTACAGTTTAGGGGAAATGAATTTCATACAAGGAATGCTTGATCTCGGCAATTGCAAGAACAGCGTAGGGCTAAAGCCCAACGCTGAATTGAGAAAGGACGCTAAAGCGCCCTC
>Ga0272440_1002635_pt1 | contig 13840 bp, 5 predicted proteins | sample SSMMMBAug17_FD_192440 | JGI IMG/M metagenome (GOLD analysis project Ga0272440, IMG submission 192440) | Marine sediment archaeal communities from Little Sippewissett salt marsh, Falmouth, MA, United States - SSM-MMB-Aug17 | ecosystem: Environmental > Aquatic > Marine > Wetlands > Sediment ...
TTTCAATGGCTTTATCCAAAGCCTGAACCATTAAATCTTCAGGCCGGGTTTGAGACAGCGCGCCTTTATTTCTTCGACAACCAGGCGTTCTGACTGCACTAACTATATATGCATCTCTCATGTTATTAATCCTCCTGTAAAAATTGTATGGCTTACATAAACAAGGGTTTACCTGTTTTTAAAATGTGCTCTGCCATTTTTTGTGTTTCTTCAGTTCGCCAAAGCTCGACAAAAACTTCTCTTTCCAGTTTGCACAGATATTCTTCAGTAACCATCTGGCCCTGTTTGGCTTCACCACCAGAAAGGCAATAGATTATTTTTCGTGCAATATTTCCCATATGTTTGGGAAGATAACCGCCCGCTCCCATATTGTACAATTCAGCCCAAATCATACCTTGTGCCTCGCGGCCCATGACTGGATATTTTTTCTTTGCTGGTGGGTTGTAACCTTGTTCAACCATTGTCAGTACTTCTTTTTTAGCTTCACCAATAAGATGATCTTTGTTCATAACAATTCGATCTGTGGGTCGTAAAAAGCCCCAGTCTCTCGCTTCAAAAGCAGATCCAGAGTACTTCGCTTGAGCGACTGCGGTGAAAGCAGGGATAATAAATGCCCCATAGTCAACAAGCTTGACTTTACCTGGTACAGAATCCATCAAGTTTTGCCATAAATGCATCATTCCGCATCCACCTGGTACAAGACCTGCACCGATTTCAACAAGGCCCATGTAAAGTTCAGCATGGGCAACGATACGATCTGCTGCAAGACAAACTTCACAACCACCACCCAGTGTCATGCCATAAGGAGCAGCAACAATGGGAATGGGCGCATATTTCATACCCAGAACCGCTTTGTGAACACCTTTGATAAAATTATCTATTTCATCAAACTTGCCCTGAGCTGCCAGGTTGCCCATAAATCCAAGATCACCGCCTGCTGAAAATGCACCAGGCATTCCAGAAGCTTGATTACCAACAACAATACCGACACCATTTTCAAGAACATAATCTGAGGCTTCACCAATGAAATCAAGGATCGTTTTATTGAGTGCATTCATTTTGGTATGGAATTCAATATTGAATACACCATCACCCAAGTCGATTAATGATACACATTCATTGCCTTTCACCACTTTGTTATCTGCTCTGAGATCTGCTAAGAATATGCAATTTTCATTGAGAACAAGGTCTTTATACTCACTTGCTACCAGGTCAAAATATTGTTTTTTGCCATTGTGAATGCGATAAAAAGTTTCATTGCCGCCATCAAGCATTTTATTGATTGAATCAGGAACAGCAAAACCTTCAGCTTTCATTTTTTCAACTGATTTACGAACTCCAATATTGTCCCATACTTCAAATGGGCCGGATTCCAGCGCATACCCCCATTTCATGGCATTATCAATACCGACAATTGTATCTGAAATTTCAGGTATGCGGTTCGCTGCATAAATCAGACATTGTGCGCCCAGTTTCCATGCAACCTTTGCAACTCGTTCTTCACTGTAAAAAATTGCATTTTGTTTATCTGCGAGGGTTTCCAGTTTTTTGATTTCTTTCACCAGCTCAGGAACATCTTTTCTGTTGTATTCTACATGTTCGCCTGTTTTAATATCCAGAACTTTGTGAATTTTTTTCCATGTGGCCGGGTCAATTTCAGTGCGATAAAAACCGCCTTTATCTTTGGTTTTCTTACCAAAGCAACCAGCCTCAACCAGTTTTTTAAAGAATTCTGGCACTTTGTAAGAATCGCGACGTTCATCGTTTGTGAGAAGTTCATAAGAATTCTTTGATAGATGATCAATGGTATCAAGCCCCACCAGATCACATAATGCAAAAATGGCTGTTTTAGGCATACCAAATGCTGGACCAAATGTGGCATCAAATTCGGGAATGGTAATGTTTTCATCATTCAACAATTTTAATGCCTCACCAATCAAGCCAACACCAATGCGGTTTCCAATAAAGTTGGGTGTATCCTTTGCCCAAACGATGCCTTTACCCAGAACTTTTTCTCCCCAGTTTTCAATAAAATCACATACTTCTTTTTTTGTCTCTGGTCCAGCCACAAGTTCGAGAAGTTTTAGATATCTTGGTGGATTAAAAAAGTGCATGATAATAAAATTATCTTTAAAATCCTGGCTTCTTCCCTCAGCCATTGATGCCAAGGGCAAACCTGATGTGTTAGAAGCGATAATTGATCCTGGTTTTCTGACCTTTTCAACTTTTTCAAACAGACTTTGTTTGATTTTTAAATTTTCAACGACAACTTCGATAATCAAATCACAGTCTTTAAGTTGGTCTAAGTCATCATCTAAATTACCAATTTCAAGCAAGTTCATATCTGCTTTTTTGTTAAAAAATGCCGGTGGCTTGATCTTAAGCTGCGTATCCAGCCCTGCCTGAACAATTCGATTTCTTGCCTTTGGGTTATCTTTTTCTTCATCTTTCAAATCAAACGGCACAATATCCAATAATACTGTTTTGACACCAGCGCCAGCGCAAAGAGCTGCAATACCCCCGCCCATGACACCCGAGCCGATCACGGCCGCTTTTTCGATCCGTCTTGTCATTGATACCTCCTGTACGTATATACGTAATGATTAATTTTAATGCTAATAAGCGACAAAGCTTATCACATTTTTGAATGTTCCTTCAATAATTTCATTTAATAAAACATAATTTGAAAATTAGTGCAAGTACTTTACAATTAAAACTTTCATTGTTCAAGAACTTTTTTATTTATATTAAAAAAATAATGAATGATGATTCATCATTGGTTATTGTTGATCGGCATGTCCTTTGTATAGACGCACGGCTGCTCGTGGCTGCGCGTCTCAGGGCAGAGTTAGAGCAATCTGTTTTTCATCTTCTGATATTACGAAGGATTGAGCGCCATTTTTTGGGTCCAAGACGCACAGCCGCATGTTTCTACAGGTTAATAAACAATCATGATTTCGGTTACAGTGTTAACTAATTTTTACCCAATTGAATGATGGAATGGTGAATGATGCCTGATAATTCGACTCATTTTTAGTTAGCAAACTCAAAGCCTGTTTTTAAGATATCGTTTCCATGAGTGCTTTGAAGGGTCAATCGAGCACGAAATGGTTTACCATTTTTTGATATGAATCCATCAAGTAAATCGCTTGTTCCTGTTTCGATAAGTTGAATGGCTTCTTCATTTGAAATCTGGCGTTTGGCAATCGTTTTCCAAACAACAAATTTACAACCGCCATCAGCATCTTTCCAATTTGCACAACCATAAGCTTTTGGTGTATCAAGGATATCGCCACCACATAATGGACATTCAGTCAGAACCTTTTTTGATAATTTTTTGGGCTTTTTGGATTTTTTAACAGTTAACCCCCATAAGTTCTCTTTTTTTTGCAAATGGATCATTCCATAAGGAGGCTCGTGATCAGGAAGGTGGTATGGACCAATTTTACGATCTTTAAGCAAACGACCTAACATATATGGCGAGATAAATCGACCATGCAGATTAGATTGGATCACAACCTTGCATGCACCATCGGATTCGCGCCAGTTCGCACATCCATAATCTTTTTTACCTTTAATAATGTTGCCACCACATTCTGGGCAATCGCCCAATTTACTCCGATCAATTTGTATTGTTTTAGATTTAAATTCATCAACAGATTGAATGACAAAGGTTTTAATATTTTTTAAGAATTCTTCATTTGAGCCATTGCCCTGGGCAATATTTTCTAGCTGCATTTCCCAACGCGCAGTTTCTTCTGGGGATGTCAGTATTTTTGTTGTTTCAAACTGCCGCAGCGTCTCGATAAGCAGACAGCCTTTGTCTGTTGCCAGTACCTGACGTTTTTTACGAAAAATATATTTACGAGATAATAATGTTTCTATGGTCTGCGCTCGTGTAGACTGTGTTCCAAGTCCAATGTCTCCCCGATAGATTTTTTTTATTTTGTCATCTGATACATACCTTCCCGGATTGGTCATATCCCGCAGCAATGACGCTTCTGTATATTCAGGAGGAGGTTTGGTTTGCTTTTTTAAGCAATTGGTCTCTTCCACATGGGCTGGATCATCTTTTTGTAGTGGAGGCAGATGACCTTGCTCTTCGTCTTCATCCTCTGATAAACTTTTTTTTGATTTTGCGGATTGTGTTTCCAGTATTCGCCATCCGGGTACTAAAATGACCTTCCCTTTGGTTCGGAAGGTTTCATCGCATACAAGTGTAATGATTTCGGTTTGTTCATACTGACAATCTGCGTGAAAAGCCTGTGCAAAGCGCTTGAGCACGAGCATATAGATTTTTTGATGATCTGATGATGCACTTGATGGCAATGGTGACAGTGGAATTAATGCGTGATGATCGGTCAACTTTGAATCGTTAAATATTCGTTTATACGTATTTTTCATTCGACGCGGTTGAACGCCGGCGAACATATCCTTGTATACTGATGATAGTTTTGAGACCGTTGACTTTACAAGGTCAGCATTTTTTGATCCCAGTACATTTGAATCTGTTCTGGGGTAAGACAAGCACTTAAATTTTTCATATAAATCCTGTGCCAGTTGAAGCGTTTTTTGTGCTGAAAATCCATATTTGTTGTTGGCATCACGCTGAAGATCTGTCAATGCATACAAGAGGGGTGGGGCTTCAGATTTTTTCTGCTGTTTCACCGATTGAACAATACCATCCTGACCTGCAATTTTTTTTTCAAGCTCAAAGGCCTTTTCTTCTGAAGGCAGTCGAGTTTGACGTTTACGAAACCAGGTTCCATACCATGAACCTTTTGGGTTGCTAAACAAGGCTTTTAGAATCCAGTATGGCTCAGGTTTAAAATTTTCTCGCTCTCGACGACGATCCACCAAAAGAGCAAGTACAGCTGTTTGAACCCGTCCCACACTGAACAAATCATTCATTTTTAGGGTGGCTGCACGAGAACCATTCATACCCACAAGCCAATCTGCGATTTGTCGGGATTGGCCAGCTTCCCACAGTCGATCATAAGCATTGGCAGGTTTACAATGACTTAACGTTTCTTGAATCACTTCGTTTGTTAATGCCTGACTGGTCCAAAATCGAAATAACGATGGTTTCGTTAAGCTATTACATTTTAGCAATATCGTTCGGGCAATGACTTCACCTTCGCGTCCGGCATCAGTGGCGATGATAATTTTACTTATTTTTTTATTCAGTAATTTTTGAATGATCTGAAATTGTTGACGTGTTCGATCAATTGGATTGTATTCAAACGATTCAGGTAATATGGGTAATGTGTCCAATTGCCAGGATTTCCATCGGGGATGATAATCTTCTGGTTTTTTGAGTTCTACGAGATGACCAATCGCCCATGTTATGATGAATGTGTCGTTTTCAATGTAGCCATCGTATCGGCCTCTAACATTTAAAGCACGGGCAAAATCATTGGCTACAGATGGCTTTTCTGTTAGAATGAGTGTTTTTGACATAAATTAATTATATGTTGAAGATTACAAATGTCAATAAGATTTTAATGACGATCCCCTGATTTTAATAAAATTGACTTTTCCGCATTGAATAAGAATTATACTTGACCAAAGACTTGTTCTGTGAGATTAACAATAAAATGATAAAAAACTTGGTGTCCTTTAAATGTATTTGAACAGTCGGTCTGCGTCTTCAGTGTAATCCTGGTTCAAAAAAATGCATGAACTTTTATTTAGGAATGCTCGGAAAATAAGGTCCTCATTTTTCAATATTTGTTGATTCGTTTCTGAACCATGATTACACTGAAGAAGATGATAAAAGACACATTAAATTCATCTTATTCATCTTCTTCAGTGTAATCATGGTTCAAAAAACTGAATGAACATTTATTTAATGGGGAACTTATTTTCAGAACCTTCTCTAATGAATTCTTTTCAATTTTTAATGCTGAACTGTACATTTTGTATTAAGTCAATAATACTTAGGAATGCTCGGAAAATAAGTTCCTCATTATTCAATATTTGTTGATTCGTTTCTGAACCAGGATTACACTCAAGAAGATGAACAAGATGAATTTAAAGTGTCTTTATTTCATTTTATTCATCTTCTTCAGTGTAATCATGGTTCAAAAAACTGAATGAACATTTATTTAATGGGGAACTTATTTTCAGAACCTTCCTAAATGGGAAAATTTTTTTCCGAGCATTCCTTAAAAATACATTCTGCCCGAATGTGGGATTAAAAAGAATAAACCTTAACTCTATTGGAGGCACGTTATGCAATGTAGAATACCAGTATTGATCTGGATACTCATAATTTTGTGTATGACATTTGAAAATGGATTGGCTGATGAGGCATACTATAATAAAAGTTATGCACTTGTGGTGGGTATTAGCAAGTATGCATCTATTCGTTGGAAAAACCTTCCATATGCCCGATCTGATGCTAAAAATGTTGCGGAAGCTTTAAAGCAACAAGGTTTTGAAGTGTTATCATTGTTTGATCGTGACGCAACAAGACATGCCATTCTTGCACGCCTTGAAAAAAATATCACACCACGACTTCAACCTGATGATCGAGTATTGTTTTATTTTTCAGGCCATGGATATACCAAACAAAATGGGGACAATCTTGAAACATACCTGATCCCCTATGATAAAGAAATCATTGAAATGAAAGCGAGTCAGATTTATATTTCCATGTCTGATCTCGAACGACAATCAAAATTGATGTCTATCGCTAAACATCAATTTTTCATAATTGATGCCCCCATTACGGCCATTGATCAATCTAAAGGTGATGGGATCATGCTGACAAATCCCGATTATGTATCCATGGTGACCCAAAAAAAGGCAAGACAGTTATTGGTTGCAGGTAATAATAAAAAAATTCCTGTATCAAGTGATGCTTCAATACATAATGTTCTGAGTAAATTGTTCGTTCAAGGATTAGATGAAGGCAGAGCAGATATCAATGGCGATGGCATTATCACTTGTCTTGAAATATGCAGCTATATTATGCCCAGAGCAACCAATGTGGGACAAAAACCTGACTATGCAACTTTTTCAGAACATGAAATGGGGGAATTCGTTTTTTCATCACCAGAAAGTGTCCGCAAAAAAATTGCTGAAGAAGATAATGAATTGGACATAGAGGACCTTACTGTTGACAAGAAGCCACCCCCAATTGTAGATATTCAGGAAGGACGTTTGTATATTAAAACCATACCTGAGGATTCTCGTATACGCGTTTTGAATATTGTTCCTCCTTATCGATATGGCATGATGCTTTCTCCTGGAAATTATAAAATTGAAGTTTCAAAACCAGGTTATCAAACGAAGATTCAATGGATTACCATTGCCAATCAGGATCGAATCCACGAAACAATTGAACTAAAATCAACCCGACCCTATTCTCAGTTTTTTATTAATCCAGATCCACCCGATGCACGCATTCGTATCATGAACATTGTTCCGCCTTATTCTCATGGTATGGCCTTACAGGCAGGAAGATATTTGATTCAAATTGATAAGCCAGGATATAAATCATACAAGCAATGGGTCACAATTTCTAAAGGCAAAGATTGTATTATATCTCCAGTATTAAAACTTAAAACATCTCATAAGAAATTACAGAAAATAGAAGTTCAGGCAAAGAAAAAAACGGATGAGATTAAGGAATTGCCACTCAAACCTGAAAAAATTCAATCTTCTCAAACTCCTGTTAAAATTGAATCGAAAAAAGAAAAACCTGTCATAAAAAAAACCAAACCCATTGAATCGAAAAAAGAAAAACCTGTCATAAAAAAAACCAAACCCATTGAATCGAAAAAAGAAAAACCCGTCATAAAAAAAGCCAAATCAAAAGAAAAAATTGACTTGGAAACAAAAACACAACCAAAGCAACTGACAAGACAAAAGGAACAGCCTAAACCACAACCAAAGCAAACAGAACCGAAACCTGAAACACAAAAAGTGATCAAACAAACAACACCAAAAAAAGAAAAGGTCGTGCCGAAAGAGTTTAAAACAGACACACACCATCAACATATCACTGATGGAAATCAATGGCAGGAAAAAACGACTGGCATGATCTTTGTCCATGTAAAAGGTGGGTGTTATGAAATGGGTTGTGGTGAATGGACCGGACAATGCGACCCTGATGAACTGCCAGTTCATCAGGTTTGTGTCAAGGATTTCTGGATGGGACAATATGAAGTCACCCAAAATGAATGGAAAATCATTATGGGAAACAACCCTTCTATGTCCGCTTATGGCAGTCATTATCCAGTGGAAAAAGTATCATGGGATGACGTTCAAACCTATATCAAAAAACTAGAAAAGAAATCAAAACATCGGTTTCGTTTACCCACTGAAGCTGAGTGGGAATACGCCTGCCGCAGCGGGGGAAAACCTCAAAAATATTCCGGAAAAGGTCTTGATATCAATCACTTAGGATGGTTCAATGAAAACAGTGTTTATATTACTCATGGTGTCGGAATCAAGTCTGCAAATATGATTGACTTGTTCGACATGAGCGGCAATGTTTCTGAATGGTGTTTGGATGCTTATCAGTCAGATGCCTATAAAAAACATCGTAAGAATAATCCACAAGTCAAGCATGGCAAAGTTAAAGTTGTTCGTGGTGGAGACTGGAGTGACCAATACACCCATTTAAGATGCTCAGACAGGCGTGGGTATGCCAGTGATTTGAAAAGTAAAGATCTCGGCTTTCGGCTAATTCGGCTGGGTAAATGAATGTAGCGCGGAGTTGGCAATCACATTGACAAAAAAACCTTTATTGTTTTCCTGTTTTAAATCATCAAAAAAAGCAAAGCCAATGTAGGGGCGAACCTTATGTTCGCCCTCCGAACAATAACCAGAAACGAACCTATTACACTGAAAAAGATGAATAAGTTCGCCCCTACATTGGTTTTCCGGCATCTTTGGTTACACACAAATTATTTGACCGAATTTTTTGGAATGCGTTCAATTGAAGCCTCTGCAGGAATATCCTTTAATGATGCGGACACTTTGGCTTTGAGATCATCCACTGTTTTAAAAAATTGAACCATATGATCAGTTTGGAGCTTACGTTTGAATTGATTGATTCGGGTGCGATTTTCATCAATAAAATCTGGCATCCAGGCAGCACCTTTATCTAAAATAAAAATATAGCAGGGTTTTCCTGCCTGTCTGGCGCATTCATATTCCAGTTGCGTAATGGATTTCTCCTGACCTGGCGGAACATACCCATACCGCCAGGCAAACAAACCAATATATACATCGCTCCTTAAAACATTTTCCAGACATTGATCCAATGGCCGCGCATCAGATGCCACATCATCTTCCATAGCGATGACATCATGGCCCCACTGTCTGAGTGTTTTATAAACCGCTTCGCGATGATCTTTTAAATCTTCAAATGTTGACGAAATATAAATTTTTGCCCTGAATGGCTTCTTATTCAGTGCTTGCGCTTTTGGTTCTGGAAATTCAACGTGCCAGTCGTCAATTTTTCGCTGATTTGTATTAAAGTGTATGGCAATTTTATAAGTGTCACCATCGGATGATTTCCTGCTGTTGATTTGTTCCAGCAACTCCTGAATCGAACCATGACAGCTAAAATTAATAACAAATTGGTGTTCTTTAGAATCGATCCGCATTAACATTTTATCTGTTTTATCGATGGTTTGGCAAGTAGGGCAGGCGCTTTTTATCATCATATAAAAAAAATGGTGATAAAATTGACTGTCATGGGTGTCTAATCTGGGAATGCGCTCAAACACAGACTGCATGGTGTCTACTGCTAACTGAAAACGTTGATGATTCAAATCATTCAATATCAGGAGATGATTGGAACTATACATTTTCATCTGAGCAAAGTGAATCATCAAAAGTTCCAGAAAGGCTTCTTTTACTTCAATATTTGGAAAGAATAACGAATACAATCTGGAAGCATCCTTTTTGTCGATCACATTTTTGATCGTGAGGTAACCGGTTTGAAACATTAATGCAATTATGTTGAGGTTGTCGGGTTCAAATGAATCAAACTGAAGGGCAGACAACTCTGCATGCTCAATTTCAGGTATAGATACATCGCTTTGTAAAAGGAGCTTAATTAAAAAAGTGGGAGTGGCGGTGCGAAACCAATAGCTTTCATAAGATTGTTTTTTTAATGCATTTAAAATGGATATGGGATTATAAACATACACCTCGGCTTCTGTAAACCGAAAGCCATCATAACGCATTTTTAATCGCCCTTTGATCGTTTCAGCATGCTCATTTTTTTCCATACACCATTGTTCGATCCAGTCCGCAAAATACCAGTCCAGTTCATCCTGGGTGTATCCCAATAGGGCTGCGTAGTTTTTATCCATTGACAGATCATTCAATGTGTTTAATTCAGAAAATACAGAATCCTGACTGAATTTGGACACGCCTGTAATAAAGAAAAATTCAATCAGGGCGCCGATTTCGGTATCTTTGAGCACCCCATAAAATTCTTTCATCACCCGTCTGTTTTTTTGGGCGATTTGAATCTGTTCTTCATTGTCTAGATGGTCAATAATGGGTTTATCGTATTCATCCACAAGAATAACAATCTTGCTGTTTGTTGCTTTATTCAACGCTTTGATTAATTCAATGAATTTCTCTTTGATGTCTGACTCTTTCAACTGAATATGATAATTATCTGCGTTTCGCTGAAGCGAGGATGCCAGTCCTCTTTTTAAAGCAAGATCATCTGAACTTGAGATCCCATTAAAATCAAACACAATTACAGGCCGTGCTTTCCATTCCCAGTCTGTATGCTGATCAATCCAAAGCCCTGTAAAATATTCCCTGTTGCCCAGATAGATATGCTTTAAGATTGAAACCAGCAGGCTTTTGCCAAAACGTCTGGGTCTGGATAAAAAATAATACTCTGGTTTGGATATCATGTTATAGATGAGCTGGGTCTTATCCACATAAATCATGTTTTGTGATCTGATTTTCTCAAAAACAAATTGATTGGTGGGTAATGGTGCGGGGGTAACATTGTGTTTCATGATTTACTCCTGTTTTTATCAGTTGTTGTTTAAGATCCTGAATGAATATCCTTTAATGATGCGGACACTTTGGCTTTGAGATCATCCACTGTTTTAAAAAATTGAACCATATGATCAGTTTGGAGCTTACGTTTGAATTCTTCGATTTGGGTTCTATCGGCATCCATGAACCTTATTTTCCAATCCGCATCTTCATGTAAAAGAAAAATCAGACACGTTTTTCCTGCCTGTCTGGCGCATTCATATTCCAGTTGCGTAATGGATTTCTCCTGACCTGGCGGAACATACCCATACCGCCAGGCAAACAAACCAATATATACATCGCACCTGAAAATATTTTCCAGACATTGATCCAATGGCCGCGCATCAGATGCCACATCATCTTCCATAGAGATGACATCTTGGCCCCACTGTCTGAGTGTTTTATAAACCGCTTCGCGATGATCTTTTAAATCTTCAAATGTTGACGAAATATAAATTTTTGCACTGAATGGCTTCTTATTCAGTGCTTGCGCTTTTGTTTTTGGAAATTCAACGTGCCAGTCGTCAATTTTTCGCTGATTTGTATCAAAGTGTATGGCAATTTTATAAGTGTCACCATCGGATGATTTCCTGCTGTTGATTTGTTCCAGCAACTCCTGAATCGAACCATGACAGCTAAAATTAATAACAAATTGGTGTTCTTTAGATTCAATCCGCATTAACATTTTATCTGTTTTATCGATGGTTTGGCAAGTAGGGCAGGCGCTTTTTATCATCATATAAAAAAAATGGTGATAAAAATGACTGTCATGGGTGTCTAATCTGGGAATGCGCTCAAAAACAGACTGCATGGTGTCTACTGCTAACTGAAAACGTTGATGATTCAAATCATTCAATATCAGGAGATGATTGGAACTATACATTTTCATCTGAGCAAAGTGAATCATCAAAAGTTCCAGAAAGGCTTCTTTTACTTCAATATTTGGAAAAAATAACGAATATAATCTGGAAGCATCCTTTTTGTCGATCACATTTTTGATCGTGAGGTAACCGGTTTGAAACATTAATGCAATAATGTTGAGGTTGTCGGGTTCAAATGAATCAAACTGAATGGCAGACAACTCTGCATGCTCAATTTCAGGTATAGATACATCGCTTTGTAAAAGGAGCTTAATTAAAAAAGTGGGAGTGGCGGTGCGAAACCAATAGCTTTCATATGATTGTTTTTTTAATGCATTTAAAATGGATATGGGATTATAAACATACACCTCGGCTTCTGTAAACCGAAAGCCGTCATAACGCATTTTTAATCGCCTTTTGACCGTTTCAGCATGCTCATTTTTTTCCATACACCATTGTTCGATCCAGTCCGCAAAATACCAGTCCAGTTCATCCTGGGTATATCCCAATAGGGCTGCGTAGTTTTTATCCATTGACAGATCATTCAATGTGTTTAATTCAGAAAATACAGAATCCTGACTGAGTTTGGACACGCCTGTAATAAAGAAAAATTCAATCAGGGCGCCGATTTCGGTATCTTTGAGCACCCCATAAAATTCTTTCATCACCCGTCTGTTTTTTTTGGCGATTTGAATCTGTTCTTCATTGTCTAGATGGTCAATAATGGGTTTATCGTATTCATCCACAAGAATAACAATTTTGCTGTTTGTTGCTTTATGAAGTTTAATTAAGGTTTCTTTAAATATTTCTTTCAAACCTGTTCTGGTCAACTTGATATGATAAGGATTCAGGTTATCTTCAAGCGCATCATGAAGACCTTGTTTTAATTCATTTTCACTTCCATTTGAAATGCTGTTAAAATCAAAAAGAAGTATCGGCCATTCTTTCCATTCCCAGTCTGTATGCTGATCAATCCAAAGCCCTTTGAAATATTCCCTGTTGCCCAGATAGATATGCTTTAAGGTTGAAATTAACAGGCTTTTGCCAAAACGTCTGGGTCTGGATAAAAAATAATACTCTGGTTTGGATATCATGTTATAGATGAGCTGGGTCTTATCCACATAAATCATGTTTTGTGATCTGATTTTTTCAAAAACAAATTGATTGGTGGGTAATGGTGCGGGGGTAACATTGTGTTTCATGATTGACTCCTTGATGCCTAATATAATATCAAAAATAATACTTACTTAGGAAAGCTTTAAAAATAAGTTCCCCATTATTCAATATTTGTTGATTCGTTTCTGAACCATGATTACACTGAATAAGAGGAACAAGATGAAATAAAGACACTTTAAATTCATCTTATTCATCTTCTTCAGTGTAATCATGGTTCAGAAACGAATCAACAAATACTGAATAATGAGAAACTTATTTTCAGAGCTAAGCATATATGGACCAAAATGTTCATTCTGTTTTTTTGAACCATGATTACACTGAAGAAGATGAATAAGATGAATATATCGTGTCTTTACTTCATCTTAGGAACGTTCGGATAATAAGTTCCTCATTATTCAATATTTGTTGATTCGTTTCTGAACCATGATTACACTGAATAAGAGGAACAAGATGAAATAAAGACACTTTAAATTCATCTTATTCATCTTTTTCAGTGTAATCATGGTTCAAAAAACAGAATGAACAATTATTTAATGGGGAACTTATTTTTAGCGCTTTCCTTATTCATCTTTTTCAGTGTAATCATGGTTCAAAAAACAGAATGAACAACAATTAAATGAGGAACTTATTTTTTTGTTTTTCCTTAATGGGTTGTCAGATTCACCTGAGCCTGGACAAAATCAGTTGCCGGCTGATTTGAGATTAACACAACGCCGCGCATGCGCCTGTCCATTGTTTCTCTGGTATCATAAACCTGCGACAGGGGCCCGCGTGAT
>Ga0272440_1002636_pt1 | contig 13839 bp, 8 predicted proteins | sample SSMMMBAug17_FD_192440 | JGI IMG/M metagenome (GOLD analysis project Ga0272440, IMG submission 192440) | Marine sediment archaeal communities from Little Sippewissett salt marsh, Falmouth, MA, United States - SSM-MMB-Aug17 | ecosystem: Environmental > Aquatic > Marine > Wetlands > Sediment ...
GAGACGCACTGCCGTGCGTCTCTACATAAGACAAATCGTACAAAAAAAGTGTTAACTGGAATATGAAGGATGCCAAATTTTTCATATGAGATAATTTATTGTATCAAAAAAATAATAAATCAGTGGAAAAATAAATAACAAAAACACAATCGTATTCCATACAAATAAATTGGATGCCATGCGCGTATCCAGATCAAAAATAATTGATACAACAACAGAAAGAATTGCGACTGGCATAAAAGACTCTATGATTACAACAGATTGCATTGTTGTATCAAGCGGCAATACCCATGTCAGCACCAATGCGATCAGTGGAGAAATCATAAATTTGATGATAATCAAGATAATATGTGGCTTTTTATAGGAAATTTGTTGTGATATTGAATAGGTCAATCCCAGAGAAAAATAGTATATTGAGATGGAAATTAATAAAAAGTATTCAATATGGAAATCAATGGTTGGTCGGGTTATGTGATACTTTTTCAAAAAAATGGCAAATATTGTCGTATACAATGGAATATTTCGAACATTGATGAATGAGCTTATGATTAACTGTTTTATTGAAATTTGTTCTTCGGAAGCTTGCACACATCGCGCATATGGAAAAATAAACAGAAACAGATAAAACACAAAATATAGTAAGAAAATATAAGATAATGCAAGGCCCTGTTCACCGATTAACAGGTAACAAATGTATCCTCCCAGCGTAAATCCATGATTTGACAATGATGATGTGATAACAAATGTTCCATGTGATTTAGGTGGCAGTTTCAAAGGCCAAGCAAATAAAAAACCAGCCAAAAAACCAAGAATGACAATACATAATCCAGATAAGGGCAAATAAATTAACTCTTTTGATATGTGAAGGCCCCAGACTGTCCAAAGAATAATTATGGGATCAAACATACATAAATTAATCAAAACAATCCGACGGGCAAGTTGGTCTGGTGAGGCAATAAATTTTTTTGTGAACATGCCAATTATAAAGGGGCCGATTATTGCACTTTGAAAGATAATGAATTGATATGATATTGACATAATGATGTCATTGCTGGAAAAATTTCCTTACAATTCCTTTCTAATTCCTAAAATTGATCGTGCGTCATCTGGTGTCGCAATATCTCGATTGAGCATGCCAGAAAGATCCACAATTTTTTGAACCAGTTCTGCGTTACTTGAAGCCAACACACCTTTTTTAATGTAGATATTATCTTCAAGCCCAACCCGAACATGGCCACCCATATGAATAGCCATTGTAGATAAATTGATCTCTGATGCCCCCACGCCAATTACTGACCAGGTAAAGTTATTCTTTCCAAACAGTACTGTGGCTTTGGTGTGAAGGAAAGTTAAATCTTCAGGATTTCCTCTGATTCCTCCTAAAACCCCCATAACAAATTGCAGATGAAAAGGGGGTGAAATGAAACCTTCGTTAACAAGGTAATCCAGGTTATACAAATGCCCAACATCATAAATTTCAAGCTCTGGACAGGTTTTATTTTTCTGAACAATACGACACAGATGTTCAAAATCCTGAAAGGTATTTTTAAAAACAAAATCTTTACTTTGCTCAAGATACGTTTTTTCCCAATCGTATTTAAAAGTTTCAATAGACGCCATTGATTTATGCAGTGCAAAATTGATAGAACCTAAATTAAAAGAGCACATTTCAGGACGTAGAATGGGAATCACTGCTGTTCGTTCTTCAATTGTCATCAATGTGGACCCACCTGTTGTAATACAAATGATTACATTGGATTCTTCTCGAATGCGCTGAAAAATTTCTTTAAATAATGCCGGATCTGATGATGGAAAACCATCTTTGGGACGTCTGGCATGAATATGCACAATGGATGCCCCTGCTTGAGACGCTTCAATTGCAGAATTGGCAATATCTTTAGGCGTAATTGGTAAATAGGGTGTTAGCGAGGGGACAGTTGCTGCGCCAGTAATCGCAGCGGTGATGATTAATTTTTGCATGTAAACTTCCTTTATATGGTCGCATTCTCAAATAATCGGATTTATTTCTTAGCCCTAAAAGGGCAGCAACATAATAGCCCAGGGAAACGAACGTTGCCCAGGGCTTGTATCACGCTGGCCTTTCAGGACTAAGAAAAAAAATTCCAACTTATTGGGAATGCACCGGAATGAGCCGCTTTATATAATAGCCACTGGACGAACCCATCCAGCACTGGCGCCCTTAATTTTAATTGGAAAGCACACAACAGTAAAGCCAAAAGGTCTACCTATTTGTGATAGATTTGCCATCTTTTCCATATGACAATAGCCAATATCAATGCCTGCAAAATGAGCTTCCCAGATCACTTGCGGATCTCCTGTTTCCTGAAATTCCTGTGCAAGATAGGGCAAAGGACGATCCCAGCTCCAGGCATCAATTCCAACCACACGAATGCCCTGCTCCAATAAAAATAATGTGCTTTCTCGATCCATACCAGCGCCTTTAAACAAATATTCGGGTGTTCCCCAATATTCATCAGCACCTGTTTGAATCAATACAATGTCCATTGGTTTAAGCTGATAGTTAATTTTTTGTAATTGCAACTGAACATCCTTTGCTGTAATTCTCTCACCATCAGCCTTGTGGCGAAAATCCAGTAATACACCATCATTATAACACCAGGAAAGCGGGATTTCATCAATGTGAGCGGCTGGCTTTCCTTTGTCCATTGTTGGATGATAATGATAAGGGGCATCCAAATGGGTACCTGAATGCGTTGTCAGTTTGATAAACTCCAATGCCCATCCAAGACCTTCTGGAAGTTGGTCTTTTTTTAAGCCTGGAAAAAATGTTGTCATTTGATCTGCACCTTGATGGTGATCCACATAGTCAATTGATGGAATCATCATTGGCGGATCTCCCGGTAAATCAGATTCTATGGAGATACTCAGATCTATAAATTGATTATTTGCCATGTTATTGCCTTTCTAGAATATAGCTTACAGGCTATATGTATACCATTTATCAAGTATATTTTGATTAATTGATATTGTATAAAAAATCAACAAATTCTTTTTATTCTGATTAATTGGCGCTAAAAAAGGTTTGACATTTATTTGGACCCTATAATAGTAATATAAATAGGGAGCAGTTCAAAAAAGGTGTTTTCTTAGCCCTGAAAGGGTGTAACATAAAAGCCCAGGGCATTGCCCATAGCCGTCTGGCTAAGGCAAACTCGCTCCGGTGCTCGTTCCCAGGCTCTGCCTGGGAACGAGAACCGGAGAGAGTTTGCGCTTAACCTGACGGCAATGGGGCATTGCCGGGCGTATGTAAAAATTGGGGGAACATGGGAAATATAAAAAAATTCTTAAGTCCTGTAAGGACGCTACATAAATGAGCTACTATTAATTATTTTTATGCTATTATATGTGTTGCTCAAAGGGCGCATTTCAAAAAAGGGGGCATTTTCTTAGCCCTGAAAGGGCGTAATATACCAGCCCAGCAACGCCCTGGGTAAATTTAAAAAATTTTCTTAAGCCCTGTAAGGGCGTTACATAAATGAGCTATCATTAATTATTGTTCTTATATGTGTCGCCCTTTCAGGGCTCAAATTATTGTAATGTATTACCCAGGGCGTTGCCCTGGGCTGGTATGTATAGCCCTTTCAGGGCAAAAAATGCCCCCTTTTTTAGAATGCGCCCTCGCTCAAATTATTGTAATGTATTACCCAGGGCGTTGATGTTGTCTCTTATGTTCCGCTCTTTCAGGGCTAAGAAAAGACCCGCTTCTTTGAAATGCGCCCATATATCAATAAATTGTAAGCAAGAATTTCATTACAAAAGCACTATTATATTAAACCCGAATAAGGGCGCATTGTGCCCTATTTTATTTGATGATTAATTTAATTAAACGATTTGAATCAAAAGAGTAATATCAAATATGGCATTTCAAATACTAATTGTCGAAGACAGCCCAACGCAAGCCTTAAAACTTGAACTTCTGTTAATAGAGCATCATTATTTGACGCATGTGGCAAAAAATGGCCAGGAAGGCATTCGCATTGCCACTGAAAAAGAACCTGATTTAATTATTAGCGATGTCACCATGCCTGTCATGAGTGGTTTTAAAATGTGCAGCTATATTAAGAATGATCCGGCAATTCAGCACATTCCTGTACTACTTTTGACAGATCTCCACGACCCGGAGGACATTATAAATGGCTTGAATGCAAAAGCAGATGCTTATGTGACCAAACCTTTCAAAGAATCCTTTTTATTATCAAAAGTAGAGTTTCTTTTATCCAATCTGCATTTGAGTGAAAATTCTTCTGATGAAAATTTAGAAAAACCCCTGACAATTAATTTTTTTGGTAAATCCCATACCATTACTGCCGGACGCAATCAAGTTTTGAATTTATTAATGAGCACCTATGAAAACTCATTGATTCAAAATACTGAATTAAAAGAAAAGCAAATGGCGCTCAATCTATTGAATGAAGAATTAAAAAAAAATAACAGCGCACTTGCAGCATCAGAAAATCGTTTTCGATCTCTGATTTTAACTATTCCAGATATTGTTTATCGTATTGATTCAAATGGATATTTTACATTTATCAACAATGCAATTCGTCGTTTGGGCTATGAAAAAGAAGAATTAATTGGAAAGCATTTTAGTGAACTCCTTTGCCCTGATGATGTTGATGATGTCAGTCGTGAAAAAGTCTTATCAAAAATTCCTAAAAATGTAAGAAGGCAACAGCCTAAACTTTTTGATGAGCGACGCTCTGGCTCACGCATAACTACAGGTCTTGAAGTGCGTTTAAAATCCAAATCAGGAGAAAAATTATCTCCTGGAGAAATTGAATATCTGTCTGATGAATTCATTGTCGTAGAAGTTAATAGTGCGGGAATATCAGGCATTGATTCTCGCTCTGAAGAAAAAGAATATGTGGGGACAGTCGGCGTTATCCGCGATATTTCTGAACGTAAAAAAGCGGAGCAGGCCATTGAGCGTGAGAGAATATTTCTTCAAAGTGTTATAGACTCTGTACCTTTACCTGTTTTTTTTAAGACCACGCATGATGAATACCAACTGACAAATAATGCCTTTTGTCATTTTTTTGATAAAAATTCATCACAAATTATTGGTTATGGCTTGTTTGATTTTCTACCCACGCAGGTAGCAGAAGTATTTCATTTTAAGGAGCAGTTGTTCTTAAGCAGTGATGATACCAGACAGGTATATGAAATGGAAATGCGAATGCCCGGTCAAGCGGTAAAGAATGTTATTTGTCATATTGCCAAGTTTTTTAATACCGGTAACTCCCTTCAAGGTCTCATCGGCGTTATTGTCGATATGACCTCCCAGAAACAGATAGAATTTGAACTTCAAAAATCTCGGATTGCTGCAGAAGAACTCGCCAGGCGTGCGGATGAAGCCAATCGTTTAAAAAGCAACTTCCTCGCCAATATGTCTCATGAAATTCGAACCCCAATGAATGCAATTATTGGACTCAATACACTGGCATTAAAAACGCAATTATCAGATCGTCAAAAAGATTATCTTGTAAAGATTGATCAATCTGCCCAATCGCTTCTGGGTATTCTCAATGATATTCTGGACTTTTCAAAAATTGAAGCGCATAAACTGGATCTAGAATCTGTTTCTTTTGATTTGTTTGATGTTTTAGAAAACCTGACCAATTTGTTCTGTATGAAGCAGGATGAAAAACAAATTGAAATCATTTTTTATGTTGATCATGATGTACCAAACAATCTCATTGGCGATCCACTTCGCTTGGGACAAATACTCATTAATTTGCTGAGTAATGCAATTAAATTTACAGATACAGGAGATATTCTCATTTCTATTGCTGTTCATAAAAAGAAGGCTGATACTGTAAATCTAAATTTTTCAATTCAGGATGCTGGTATTGGTATGACAGAAGACCAAATCAGTCGTTTATTTCAACCATTTTCCCAGGCAGACACGTCCACTACGCGAAAATATGGGGGGACAGGACTTGGATTAACTATTTGTAAACGTTTGGTTGAAATGATGGATGGAACCATCACAGCAAGCAGCGAATATGGTAAAGGAAGTACATTTTCTTTTACCTGTTTGTTTCAATTAGATATCAAAGCAAATCAATCCATATGTCCAACTGACATGCATGATAAAAAAGCCATTATCATTGATGACAATGAAACAAGTTGTCATATTTTAACCTATATGTTAACTCAGTTAAAAATGACTGTTAATCATTTTTCCTGCATTAATGATTATTTAGAATGGTTTGCCAGGTCGAATGATTTTCCACAATTTGATTTAATTCTTATTGATTATGGCATCAAAGATATGAATGGTTTACATATTGCAACTCAAATAAAGGAACAACTGAAATCCAATTGTCCGCCCATAATTTTAATGGATACCATTTATGGCCGCAATTCTGTGCTTGAAAACACGAATCAAGAATTAATCGAGAGGATCATTGTAAAGCCAATTCCACCATCTGTTTTGTACCAGGCAATCAGTCATGTATTTGGGCAGAAAACTTGTACATCAGTTGATATGAACAATGAAAATCAAATGGATGAAAAAGTGGATACTTGTGATTTTCAACAAAAATCTGTGCTCCTGGTTGAAGATAATGTTATTAATCAACAGGTAGCTTACGAAATTTTGACACAGGAGGGTTTCTGTGTTAGTATTGCGGATAATGGTGTAAAGGCCATAGAAATGATAAAAGAAAAGAAAAATGCTGGTACGTTGATGTATGATGCCATACTGATGGATATTCAAATGCCAGAAATGGATGGTTATGAAGCAACTCAGGCAATCAATGCGCTTTATGAAAAATCAAATCGTTCATTTCCAATCATTGCCATGACTGCTCATGCCATGTCAGGTGATAAAGAACGATGCATTCAGGCAGGAATGGATGATTATATCTCCAAGCCCATTCAACCCAAGCAATTGTTTGCTGTACTATCCCAATGGATTGAAAAATCGCATCCCATTGCAGTCAAAAAAGCTGTAAAAAAAGCTGATATCCAAGAAAATGCCATGGAAATGGCGATAAAACAGTTAAAACATTTGGATATTGAGGAAGGTGTTGAACGATTAGGCGGGCGATTGAATTTATTTAACAATATTCTTCAGGAATTTTGTTTATCACATAAGTCTTATCCAGCAAAGATCAATAAGGCGATTCAGGCGGAAGAATTCAAAGAGGTTCATGAATTATCGCATACCATAAAAGGCGTTGCTGGTAATCTTTCTGCCCATGAATTGTTAGAAGTTGCACGTCAGTTAGAAACCCATGCATTGAAACATGATCAACCTGCCTGTTTGAATCAGTTGCCCGAGTTGGAGCATGCATTTAACAACCTTACAAATGATGCTCATTTGTTAAAGCAAATCATGAAAAAATTTGTTCGTCGTAATCAAATACCAAAGCGGCAAGCATTCAAAGATATGGAAGCATTGAAAAATGGATTGATTCTTCTCTATCAGTCTTTAAATAATCATGACATGTCGGCAACGATTTTATTTGAAAACATTAATCAGCGTTTAGAAAATAAATTGATTAAGCCAGATATGGCACATTTGTCAGAAGCCATTGATCGACTTGATTTCGATCATGCAAAAACACTTTTGTGCGACATGGCAAATCGTTTAAATATTCAATTGAGGTAAGCAAAAAATGGAAGAACAAACTGAATTTGAAAAGCAAACCATTATGATTGTTGATGATGAGCCTGCCAATATTAAAATACTCAATGAGGTTCTCCAAAGTGATTATAATGTCATTTTTTCAACCAATGGAGAGCGTGCAATAGAATTGGCAATTGCAAAAAAACCCGATCTCATCCTTTTGGATATCATCATGCCTGGAATTAATGGTTATACAGTTTGCGAAAAACTAAAACAAAAACCTGAAACAAAGGATATCTTGATAATATTTATTACTGTCAAGGATCAATCATCTTGTGAAGCAAAAGGATTCAAACTGGGTGCAGTTGATTACATTGCTAAACCAATCAGTCCATCTGTTGTCAGAGCCCGTGTCAAAACACATTTATCACTGATGCAAGTCCGACGAGAACTGGAAATAAAAAATAAAGCGCTCATTGAAATGGCCTCATTACGTGAGGATATTGAAGCCATTGCACGTCATGATTTAAAAACCCCTTTAAATGGTATTATTAATCTCCCCCAATTAATTATTGAAGATGGGCCTTTAAATGATGTACAGCGTGAATATCTTAAAATTATTGAAAATTCGGGTTATCAAATGCTTAATATTGTTAATTTGTCATTGAATTTGTGTAAGATGGAACGAGGTTCTTACATGTATACCCCCCAGAATGTTAATCTGATAGAGACCATTAATAAAATCAAATCAGAACTGCATGAAATATTGGAAATTAAGGAAATATCTGTTTGTGTAAAAATTGATCATCGCAAACCTTATTCATTTGAGCGTTTTATTATTCATGGGGAAGAATTTCTATTATACTCCATGATGGCGAATTTAATGAAAAATGCAATTGAAGCATCGCCAAGTAAAAATACCATTACAATATATTTGGATCATGGGCCAAAAGATAAAATAATCATTGAAAACGTAGGCACTGTTCCTGAAAATATTCGCCATACTTTTTTTGAAAAATACTCTACTTATGGCAAAGATAGTGGTATGGGCCTGGGGACATATTCGGCCAGAATGATTGTTCAAATTCATTCTGGCAGTATTAACCTGGAAAGTGAGTCTGATTTAACACGCGTAATTGTTCAGCTACCAAAAGATGTTGTTGATATCAATCTTCCTCGTAAAATTCGTGTTCTGATTGTTGAAGATTCATCAACAGAAAGTTTGTTTCTTGACAACATTTTAAACAAAGATCCCTGGATTGATGTCATCGGTATTGCAAAAACTGGCAAAGATGCGATCCATATGTCTCAAGAGGACAAGCCGGATATCATTACAATGGATATTATGCTTCCTGATATGAATGGCTTAAATGTGACTGAAGAAATTGTGAAAAAGAATCAAATCCCAATTGTCTTTGTATCAGCTTTTACTGATGAAGAGAGTACGCGCATGGCTTTTGATGCCATGAAACATGGCGGTTTGGATGTTATGGCCAAGCCATTAAGCTCCATGGAATGGACTGATGGTTCATGGGGAGAGAATCTGGTGACAAAAATTAAATGTTTATCTCAGGTATTTATGGAATAAAGATTTTAAGCAATTCATTAAACAATACTGTCAATGTAGGGGCGAACCTTATGTTCTCCCCTACATTCGGTTTTTAACATAGGCTTGATGCTGGTTTTTGTTCGAAGGCAAACATAATGATATTCGCTCAACCACACAAACCACAAACCGAAATTAAAAGAGTTCCCCTAAGCTGTACATACGCACGTCTGAAACGATAACAACAGTAAGTTTAAACAACAATATTTTGATACAACTTTGTCGCTAAGGATTTGAATTTTACTGGTTTTGGCAAATAATCATTCATGCCAGCATCCAGACATTTTTCCCGATCCCCTTCCATGACATTGGCAGTCATGGCAATGATCGGGATAGAATGATCCAGCACTGAGGATTGTGGATCACGAATGGTTTTGGTTGCAGTGAGACCATCCATAATGGGCATCATAACGTCCATAAGAACGAAATCATATTTTTTTTGCGTTAGTTTTTCAATCGCTTCAGCCCCATTATTGGCATAATCAATGACACAGTTCAATTTATTCAGAAATATTGTCGCAATTCTTTGATTTACTTTCATATCTTCAACAAACAACACATGCAAATTCTTTTTCTTGAGCAAATCTATTTCAGGTTCAGATATATTTGATACATTACTGTTAGATTGTTGGATATTTTCAGACAAAGTACTGTTCTGATCATTCGTGTTATTAACCATTTGGGGTTCTGTGTCTTGTTTTGTTAATTCAGAAGATTGACTGCTTTCAAGACGTAACGTGAAAATAAAAACAGACCCCACATCTAACTGGCTTTTTACCTGTATCTCTCCGTCCATCATATGAACCAATTGTTTGGTGATACTTAATCCCAGACCCGTTCCACCATATTTTCGGGTAATGGATTGATCTGCCTGTGTAAAGGGTTTGAATAATTTGTCGATAATATCCTTTGAAATACCGATTCCAGTATCTTTGATAATAAATTTGATTATTACAGGATTTGTTTTTTGTGTTGCAAAAATGTTGACATTGATTTCACCAGAATTTGTAAATTTGATGGCATTGCCAATTAAATTAAACAATATTTGTTGAATGCGAACAGGATCTCCTTTCAGGTCATTGGGTGTGTCAAGTGAAATGGAATACAGTAGTTGATTATTTTTTTCCCTGGCCTTTATATATAAAAGATCAATGGTTTGCTTGACAATTTTGTGCAATTGGAAATTGATACATTCCAGAGTGAGTTGCCCTGCTTCTATTTTGGAAAAATCAAGGATATCGTTGAGTAAAGTTAATAAATTGTCTGCACTGTCACTGATGGTATTAAGATAACTATATTGCATCTGAGTAAGTGGTGTATCTTTTAGAATATCAACCATGCCGATAATGCCATTCATGGGTGTCCGGATATCATGACTCATATTGGCCAGAAAAACACTTTTGCTTTCACTGGCCTTTTCAGCGATCTCTTTTGCAGCAATAAGATCTTGATTCATTTGTTTCAATTGGGCTGTACGTTTTCCAACTTCAATTTCAAGATGGTCTCGATGTTTTTTCAGTTCTTGCGCAACTGCTTTTCGTTCACGAATTTCATTTTCCAGTTTTTTATTGGTCTCTTTTAATTCCATTAATAATTTCTGATTTTTGTTAATTAACCAAAAATGTTCAAAAGATTTTTCTACAATATCATCCAGCTCATCATTATTCCAGGGTTTCGTAAGATATTGATAGACATTTCCCTTGTTAATCGAATCAATAACAGCTTGAATATCTGAATAACCGGTCAAAATAATCCGAACTGCATCCGGATAATGATGTTTGATCTTGTCAAACAATTCTGTACCAGTCATTTGAGGCATTCTCTGATCACTAATAATGACCTGTATATTCTCTTGTGACAGTGTTTTGAGAGCTGCATCAGCATCAATTGCAGTAAAGACCCTATATTTTCTGCGAAATTGACGTTTCATGGCTTTCAAAATTTCCAATTCATCATCAACAATGAGTAAGGTGCTATTTGAAGTCATCATGGTTTTTACCTTATTTATGATTATTCTTTGGCAAACAAATATCAATCATTGTGCCGCCAGTTTCAGGAGAATGGACTTCAATTGACCCCTGATGTTTATTCACAATAATTTTACGAGCCAAAAACAACCCAAGACCAGTTCCCTGACCAACAGGTTTTGTTGTAAAAAAAGGATCAAATATCTGACCCTTAATTTTTTGATCCACACCAGTACCTGTATCAATAAAACTTAAACAAACTGATTGATCTTTTTCAGCTACATGAATTCGAATCGTTCCACCATCTGGCATGGCGTAAATACTGTTTGTAATAATATTCATAAAGACCTGATTCAATTCAGCTGGATTGCAATCAATAATTGGATTTGAATCAAACTCACAAGAGATCTCAATTTGTTTGTTGTACAAGTCAGTTTTGGCAATATTGATAACACTATCAATACATTCTCTAATGGGAATGTTTTTTTGGTCGCTTTCATCCAATCGCGAAAAACTACGTAAATTTTCAACAATTTTTTTTACGCGAATTAAACCATTATTACAGGACTGTATCATGTCAATGGTATCTTCAGACAAAAAATCCAAATCATACTTATCTCGAATAATCGCAATTTTTTCAACATCCTTTTGCAGTTGAGCAATTTCGTTAAAAGCCTTTTCATAGTCAATGAAAGCGGATTCAAGGTGTTGCATATTACTGATAATAAATCCAACAGGATTGTTAATCTCATGCGCAATTCCTGCAACCATTTTCCCCATAGCATTCATTTTTTCTGAATGAACAAGCAGTGCCTGCGTTTCTTTAAGATCTGCCAGTGCCTTTTTTAATTTTTTTTTTTCCTGAATCAGTGCGCGTTGTGTGTTATTTAGGTCCTGATTCAGATGAAACATTTCGTTGTTTAACTGCTTTAATTCATTGCCATCAATATCTCCCAAAATCAAAACTTGATCAGGCATCCGATAAACCTGTCCTCTAAAGAATTGAAATGGCATTTTTTTTCCCAGGGTAAAGATGCCGGAAAATACAGATTTCTTTTGAACAGGCATTGCCAATAAATCCTTAAAAGATGGATTTGAAAACGTATCCATCGGTTGATCATCACTTGTATCAAAAAAGGCTTGCATTCCCTGATTTGAATATAACAGATCTCCATCAATGTTAAACAGACCGATATAAACGCCGGTGCTATTTTCTAAAAACAATGAAACATATTCAATAAATTGATTAATCATTGGTAATTACTGTCTTAAACTCACAAAATCTTGTTTTTAAAGTTTTTGGTCTCTGAAATGAAAGGAATGAATGAATTGTTCCAGACTTTTCAGAGATTCTATGTAATAGACCTCTGAGAATTGCGATGCAAATTTATTGCCATTACCATGTTTGAAAGCCTGTCCGCCAATAAGTATTGAACATTTTGAATTTTTTCGTATTGTTTGAATCATGTCAGAAAGGTCGGACAAATGGAAATAAACACTGAGAGACAGTGCAATAACATGAGGTTCGATATCATTGGCCAGGCGGATCAAGTCATCTGTTGGTGTATTGGCGCCGAGATACCATGTATCCCAACCATTGATTTCTAAAAGATCTGCAACCATTTTAGCACCAATCTGATGGTATTCATTTTGCGTACTGGCAATAATAGCACGCAGGCCATTATTTTCTGTTTGATCTAAACTTGAATACACTGTATTCATCATATTTTCTGTAATAGCAGTGGCCATATGCTCAACAGCAACTGATATTTGATTGGATTCCCACAATCGGCCTACTTCATATAAACTTTCATGAAATAATTTGATGTACAGATCTTTTATCGAAAAAGTTTTCTGTATTATACCATCGACAATCTTAAAACATTGATGCCTTTTTCCACCAAGCAGTGCGGTAAGATATTGTCTGTACATTTTATTTTCAATGATTTGCATTGATATTTCCTATGTTGTGTACCAATAAATTCTACTTTTATAGCCTAGGAAATGCTTTTTGACAAGCATTATTTGATATTTGCTCGGGGTATGGATCATAACTGTCAAGGGCATATGTATGCAAAAAGGGCGTATGTACAAATTAGTTACTGAACGAAAAATATTTCCGAAAGAATACTAAATTTCGGTGATATGGATTCTCTAAAATGGCTGTTGTCTCGAATGAATATGGACTTTTTGATAAATCTGATCACTTCTAGCAGAAATCTCAATAAAAAAACAAAAAATTTTTGGAATTGCATGTTAAATGATAAATATTCATATTAACATATTGCCAGAACAGCAGAAACGTTTGTTTAATAATCTCTTAAAACAAGACTGGATTCGTTCCTTTTATTTGGCTGGTGGAACAGCTTTAGCGCTTCATATTGGACACAGGCAATCCCTCGAGTTTGATTTCTTTACATAATGTCAAAATATCATTTTTCAGATCTTTCAAGAGTCAATTCCATTTTTTCTTTGTAATTGTTTTTCAAGATCAACAATTTTTTGTTTAAAAAGGTGAGTTATATTATCAGGAAGATCTTGATTGTTTAATAGGTCTTGATATGTTTTGATTTCACCTTTGATCTCCCCTTCTTGTATGCCTTCTTTTCGACCTTTAATCTCACCTTCTTTTCGACCTTTAATCTCAC
>Ga0272440_1002637_pt1 | contig 13829 bp, 10 predicted proteins | sample SSMMMBAug17_FD_192440 | JGI IMG/M metagenome (GOLD analysis project Ga0272440, IMG submission 192440) | Marine sediment archaeal communities from Little Sippewissett salt marsh, Falmouth, MA, United States - SSM-MMB-Aug17 | ecosystem: Environmental > Aquatic > Marine > Wetlands > Sediment ...
TGTAACACCTTTAATCTGGCCTTTCTTTATTCTTTCCTCCATTGCTTGAACGGCTGAGTCATATTTATCTGATGGAACTTCAATTTTCATTGGTGTCCCATCAGATCCAAAATAACGAAACTCTCCATTCTCGAAACATTCAGACACACACTTTGATCCAGATGCACAATACTTTGTTTGAATTTCTACTCCATTGACTAATCTATCTGCTCCATTCTTGGCATTATCGCCACCGACAATGCTAGCATCTTTGCCATCAAAGACATCCTTAAGGTGATTTGCCTTTTCTGCGGCAAAACCATGACCACGCTTGGCACCTAATATTACGTTGTCGGCATAGTTTTCCGACGATTGGTAAGCACCAGATGCTACGCCTGGAATTTCTTTTTTTTTCATCCTATGTGGTCTCCTTTATAAAGCTAACGCCCGGCTTTGCGACGTGCCGGAGCGCAGCGTAGGAGCGTCCGACAACAGCCGTTTGTTATGTAAAATTCAGAACCATTTTTTAAACCAGCTTGATACCTTCTTGGCTATTTTGGGTGCGTGCTCAACGAGAGTTTCTATGGCTGCATCAAGAACTTCGTCTTTAACGTAGTCCCATGCATCACCGATTTTTTCTTTTATGTGAACGAATATTCCTTTTTCGGCGCTTTTTGCTGCTTCTTCTGATACGTTTTCTTCCTTTGTTTCCCTTGTGAAGGAGTACTTTTTTTCGTTCGGAAGAACCTCAACAACTTTATTAACCAATTCGACAAGATTGTATTTTTGCCCTGATGAAATGGTTACAATTTTATTGGTTGGAACGTTAAACCTACTAGAAACATCATTAATTTTGACCTGAAGGTTGGCTTGCTGAGCCTCTCCTGGTTTGTTATTAACCGAGTCCCATCCACCCCAAGGCTCAATTTTCTCTGATTGGGTAATAGTGAATACTACTGGACAAGATTCTAAATTTGGCTCCAAAACCTCTTTGTATACATCTATAGAAGACATATATTTTCTATCGTCAGATTTTATAGCCCATAACACCAAATCAAGCTCAGGAACTAGGCTTTTGTAGAGATTAATATATTCTTGATGATGTGCGGCATCTTCGCCGACACCCGGCACATCGACAAGTATAATACCACCGCCATCTTCTCCGCCGACTAGAACTTCCTGTGGCTTTCTTGTGCAAGCCTTGACATCACTAATTTTCGCTATATCTTTTCCGAACAGCGCATTGCAAAGCGTTGATTTACCTACCCCAGTATCGCCGAAAACACCCACTTTAGGTGTATAGCTCCTTACTTTTTTTAACTCCTTTTTTACTTCATCTAAAATGAGTTGCTTCCTTGCCTGTTCTGGATTAGGAAGGTTCTGTACCGATTTTTTCATTCTACTTTTCCTTTTTGATTAATTCACATAGGGTGTTTTGTATGACTGATGCCCATCTTGACTCACACAGTTGAATGAGCATTTTTGGACATTATTTGTGCAGTGAACACTGTTTTTTGCCGATTTTCGTAGCAAATATTAATTATTTTGTCGGTGTTTCCACTTTTTGGACACACCAACCCTTGCTGCCCAACCTTCTGGTGTTAACATATTTCCTCCTTGAGACTGTTGCTAAATCCATAGCAACCTTTTATAAAACCATTTATTAACAACAACCAATGTTTTGTTCTGAGTATCAGAATAGGTACTTTCATCGATCTCATACATTAATTTACATCATATTTTTTTGCCTTACCGCACTCTTATATATGGAATTGTTATATATGAATTTCATATATAAGGTTTTTATATATTGAGAATGCTCATGTACCTGAGTTAAAACTTTAGTTTAACTTTTAATCAGTGCGAGTATCTGTTGTCTTACATCCCGCCCAGTCGTTCTTTCTTGTTCTACTGCCATGATAAATAGACACTTCCCGTTACTCAATTTCGCCCATAAATCACCGACCATTCGCTTTTCTGCGGAATCGTCGTTTGACACATAGGCTTCGCCTTTGTATTCGACTACAAGCATTCTTCCATCTTCAAGTTCACACACAAAGTCAGGATAAAATTTATTGTGAGCCAGTGGCAGCCAGAATGATGCTTGATCTCTTCGAACAAGGTTACGGATCCAGTGCTTTATTTCTGGCAAGCTATCAATGGCTTTTGCACATTCATACTCCTCACCACTGGCCTTTAAGTCTTCAATCAGCCCTTGCGGGAAGTAGTGTTTTTGGAATTTGTATTTTCCAGAATAGTAGGGTGGTCTTGAAGGGTAGCCGCTTGGATTAAATTCATACATAAACTGGTCTGATAGACAGACACTAGAATCATCGCTAAATAGCGTTTCTTGGTAAGCAGACTTTTGGGCTTGTTTACGATAAAGTCTAATTAGGTCTCGAATAGCTCTGGCCAGCGGGAATTTGTTTCTAACCAATGCTGTTAAGGTCATGTTTGGCTGTTGGAGAAGGTTTTTTACAATCCTTGATAGAAATGCAATCAACTGGCTCTGGACAATGTCAGGCTGCTTTAATTCACGGTCAAGCCAGCCAACCAAATCCTGCTCAGTGACATCGAGAAAGCCTTGGTTAAAAGTAATCACGTTTTGTTGCTTAGAGATACCGTATGTCACTTCTTTGCCGTCAATGTCGATAGAAAAGCTATTGCTGGTTTCATGCAAGTTGAAGTTCTTTAGCTCTGCTGGAAAATTCAATAAATCCCAACCGTGAGCATGAAGAAAGACTTCTGACTCAATCAAGTCTAATTCACCTTGGTCTTGCATACAGAGGTAAGGAAGCGAACCAAAAGGAATGCCTTTTTCTGATGGGGCTTTTTCAGCTTCTAAGGATTGATTGTGGATGCGAACATTTTGTTTAAAGGTCGCTGTATTTTTTCCGTTTTTAACGTGCTTCGATAGAGCGTTTTCAATATTGGTTGAAACTTCGCCAGTCACCTTTACCACCGTAGTATCTGTTTCCGGATCATGTGACATAGTAATCTGCTTTTTTTCTGCATCAGTTAAACATGACAAATCCGGCGTGGTTTCAGTTTCCACTACAACTGATTTTTGAATCGGTTTAGGCGGCACAGGTTTACCATCACCGCCAAACAAATCAGGCTGGTCAGGATCGTGAATGCTTGGTGTCGCTTCTCTCAGAAAGGCGGCCACTTCCATTTCTTCAAAGCCCATAGCGATAAGCTTATCAGTCAGCTCTTGAGCTGCTTTACTGAACTTTGATGTTGAAAGATGAGCGTATGCACGGTTTAGGTCTTCAATTAGTCTTCGCTTGGCATAAGGCATCCGTAAAACACGCCCTAAGAGCTGTTCCGCATCCTTGCTGGATGATACTTGTTTAACAGAGCAGAAAACGTAAGCAAAGGGGCAATCCCAACCCTCTTTCAAGGCTTCAATGGTGATGATGTATTCAATCTTGCAACTTGGAGAAAACAGGTCTAACCCATCCAGTTCACGCTGATTACCCGTGGCCACGGCAATTTTGTCTTCATCAATCTTGAGTTGCTCGATTAGGTGTGCCTTTAGGACATCAACCGTCACTTCACCGTTTTTATTTTCAGCTTGGAAAAGGGCTATAGGGCGAATGTAATCTTCGTCTTTCTGTGCATCATTGGCGAGTTTGTTGCGAGTTATAACGGCATCTTGGATAGCGTCTTCCCAGTTTTGATGCTCTGTTAGCATCACCGGCAGCTTAATCATTTCTTCGGCTTTCAGTTCCGCAGCGGATACATGAAAGAGGACGTTACTACCGTTATTTTTACTGGTGTTTGGTGTCGCTGTTAATTCAATAATGGCAGCAGGGTGAACACGCTGAAGGGTTTCAAATGTTAATGCCGTTCTTGCATTGTGCGCTTCATCGACAATCAAAATAGGTCTATGCACGGCAAGTAAATTGGCAAATGAGTATTTGATTTTGCCAACCTCAGAGGTGCTTAAACCATTTTCCTGAACATCGTCTTCGGAGACTTTTTCGAGTCGATCCATTGATGGATGATTAGCAGGGATTTTGGCAAAGTGCGGTTCAAAGTTTTCGTGATACGCATAGATTTTTCGCCCGGAAGTATCCGTGACACGCAGGTTTGCAAGCGTGGAAATAATAACGATTGCCTTGTTTTCTAGGTCTTGTGGTCGAATTTGAGTGACTTCATCAATATCGAGTACCAGTACCTGTCTTTTGAAGGCTTCGTCTAGCTTTTGACGGTATGGGTGAGTTGGTTTTTTTAAAGCTTCAACGGTTTGTTCTCGAATAGTGATACTTGGTACAAGCCATAAAGTAATCGGGGTTTCGGTATCCAATAAGGATTTTGCTGCCACATCAACAGCATAAGAACCAAGAACTGTCTTACCTCCGCCAGTTGGTATTCTCAGGCAAACGTAAGGTACTTGTTTAAAGCCATGATCTCTGTATTCAAATTCGGGTAACTCTTGTTCTTCAAGAGCTAAACGGTACGCTTCTTCAACATTATTATCTTGGCACTTTGATAGAAATGATTGCAGAACATCAACGGCACGTTGTTGGTAGCCTTTTAATTGAAACATCGTCTTTATCCTTTAAATTGAACCAACATCGTATGGAACTTGTTTGAAGGTAATATTGTTCTGTTTTAACCGGGCTTCACCTAAACGGCTGGATTCACCATAAATCACAACTCTTTCATGCTCTGAAATATCAGGAAGCTCGTTCAATACCTTACTAGTCAGGACATTACCGCCTTGTGGCCTTCTGTCACCAAGAATACCGTTATACAGTAGATAATACGCAGTTCCATTGTGGTTACCTAAAAATGGTGATGGTTCCTTTATCTGGATAGGTGTTTTGGTTTCCAAGAACCAGATATGGGCTGCTAGTGTTGGGAATTTGATTTCATGGTTAAGTGAGCCGTATTCATTAAACACGGCTTCGCCCAATTCGTAGAACTTAAAGCCGCCGCCGCCTTTCCAGTTGACCGATTCAGATATACCGCCCTGTTCACCGTCCACCACTTGTTTTAAGCGTTTCTGGCAGTGGGTTTTAGCGTGTTCGCCAATTTCAACACCGATGTATTTGCGATTCATTTTATGAGCGACTGCGGCAGTTGTGCCAGAGCCAAGGAATGAATCTAGGACTAAATCTCCTTCGTTTGATGCAATATGAAGAATGCGTTCAATTAGTCGCTCTGGTTTTGGAGTATCAAAAGCGTTCGATTTTCCAAATAGATTGTGCATTTCTTTTTTGGATTCGTCTGTGTGCCCCACTTCATTACTTGGCCACCATGTCCAAGGGGTCACCCCCTCAACTTCAGATAAATAACGAATAATGTTTGGCTGGCTGTCACCGTTTTTACCAAAGTAGATCCTATTTTTTTCTTTTAACTTTATAAATTCGCTTTCAATGGTTGACCAGCACCGTCCTTCAGGGGGTAGAACTTTTTTTCCAGAAGGTGTTTCAATTTCATACATTTGATTAGGTCTGAATCCCTGGGCGGTCATTGGAATGCCACGCCATCTTCCTTTTGGATCGTTATTTGGGTTTTTATAAACTTTTGCCTGATCTTCTGTAAGAAGTAATTTATTTCTAAATTGTTTAAATAATGAAGGTTTTTTGGCATAGACAAAAAGATATTCATGCACATCGCCAATTGCTTCACGGTTTTCCCGAGAGTAACGTTTTTGCCAAACATTTGAAGCTATGAAATTATCACGACCAAAGATTTCGTCACAGATGACTTTTAGATAATGGGCTTCCCTGTCATCACATGAAATCCAAATGGAACCATCATCAGCTAAAAGTTCCCATAATAACTCAAGCCTTGGGTAAACCAATCGCAGCCATAAACTATGCTCTAAGTTATCGTCATAATGCTCAAATGCGCTTCCAATATTGTAAGGAGGATCAATATAGATGCACCTAACCTGTCCTGCATAATAAGGAATCAATGCCTTCAACGCTTCAAGGTTATCACCCTGAATCAGCATATTTTCATTGGCTGTATCGCCATAGGAAAGTTCAGGTACTTCTTTTAAAAGCCTGTAAGTACATTTTTTAGCTGTAGTTACAGCTTCATCCTTATTAAGCCACTGCAAAATCGGCATAGTTATTCCTGCATTTTATTTTGTTTGTCTGCAAAAGTGACGTTATGTCAAAGGGCAGAAAGAGATAGCTGGTAATAAAACTGAAATCAAACCTAATACTAACAATTGATTCTGTAATCAAATACATTGTTACTTAGTAACGAATATTGAACAGTATTAATGGTATATACGGTTTATACAGTATTTAACTTTAAATAAGGTATAAACTGTATATATTATTTATCCTGTTTCAATCCTTTAAACCGAGCTGCTTGTCCAACTGCCTATCCAAGTTAGTCATAGATGCTTTATGATTGGCACCTGATCGATTTTTAGCTCTATTCAGAGCTTCATCAATGACCTTCTCTCTTTCATCCTCAGAAAGACCTTCTGTTATTAAGTTTTGATACGCTTTTTTTATCAAACTTAATACTACCTGTTTTCTGGTCTTTCCTAAGTAAACGCTGAGAATTTCAAGATCACTATCAGTAAAGTCATCGATGCTCATGCTGAGCGTCTTACTTTTTTTTCGGTAGGCTTTTTGCCTTTCAGCATTCGTTTTAGCCATGAAAAACCTCTTTGTTACTTAGTAACGCAATCAACCTTCTGCCTTTTTACGCCCAGTCTTAACTTTTTCCACCTTCTTTGCGACCGCTACCTTTCGAGAGTCAGCCATGTCATTTAAGGCAATCAGTCCAGCCCGTAATATTTCGCCCTTGGTCATAATCATGCCTTGTTTAGCTAGGGCAATCTTAATCTCTTCGATTAGGTCATAATCACACTGGGGCATCGTGAAAGAATCGCGAACAGTTGTGTAGTCCTTCTCTTTTTGAGTAACAGGGTTGGCTTTAGCTTTCGGTTTGGATTGGGTTTTCTTAACAGGCTTTTCGGCAGCCGGTTTAGTGTCCGTCTCTTCAGGCCTGGTATCTTTGTTGCCTTTGTTGATAACTTGAGATCTGAGCGTCATCGCTCCACGTTTAGCTGCACTCATTTAATTTCTCCCATTAGCCATTTAAAGAGTTCATTGATTTCGTTAGCCGCTTTACCTTCCGGCTCATATTCAAAAACAGAGTGTCCACTATTAAGTGCGTCTGTCATATCAGTACGTCGGCAGATCGAAACTGGCGAAGCAGGTATCTCGTTACTCAGTAACAATCCTCTAACTTCTTTGGTTTTTCCAGTTTCAATCCCATTTCTTTTCGGAGGGCAAGCGTTTAAAACCACGGCATAAGGTTCAGCGACCTTATCGATCACTCGTGCCAATGTTCTCACCGGAGGAAATTCTGGTTGACTTGGAATTAAAGTGAAATCTGCAAGTTTAGTCACTTCAGCCACCACCTCATTCACGTAAGGTGGGCAGTCAAAAATGAGCAAATCAAAGCCCTCACTTTTAGCCTGTTCCTTCAAGGCGGAAATATCCTCTATATCAACCTGAACGACAGCAGGCGTTTCCTCACCTCTCTCAGTCGCCCATTCTGTCGCTGTTTGTGAGTGTTCATCAAGGTCAGCAATTAGCGTATCAAACCCCTGAGTCTGTGCAGCTACGGCCAAGTGGATAGCCAGAGTGCTTTTCCCAACTCCACCTTTTTGTGATGCGATTGCAATTGTATGCATTTGATATACCTTATATAAAATATATATTATTAGTACTGTATAAATGGTATATACAGTTTATACGATATATTTAATTTACAAAATAAAAACAGTATATACGATTAATACTATATATTAAATTTCATTCTAATGACTAAAAATAAGATTGTTGTTTTTACCTGTTGATGACTGTATAGGGCAACCTAGACGCTCGTAAGCGCATCCTTTGCATGAGTTGCCGTAGCGCTTGCAGAAATCCTTCCCACTAAGTTTTTCAGCACTTTGATACTGTAGGAACAACACTTCATCTTCTTGCTCAAGTGCTTTGTAAAGCTGCGGTTCAAGTTTATACAGTCTCGACAGGCGAACCTTAGAACCATACGCTCTAAATTTAGTCGGTGTTGATTTCGGAATGAACCCAAAGCTATACAGGTTCTTGCGAACCCAATCCTCTTGCTGCCATTCGGGAATTTCAGTGGTGTAACTTTTCATATAGTTGCGCGGTACAAGAGTCTTCATCTCCAAAACTACTTGCTCCATTGAAATGGATTCAAAGCCTTGAGCCGCTAAACTGAACACTGCCTCTCGCAATATCTGCTCGGGCGAATCTACTTGCTTCTGGTCTTGTTCTAAACGTTCAACAACCACATCCAAAGTGTCATGCAATTCTTTTTGCCCAGACACATCTACAAGGGCACGAAGAGGGGAGGTGATTTCTTGGGTACGATTCGAGTTTGACGTTTTGTAAGGCTTATACGCATCATCCACATGTTTGACGTTATCCATCGCCCAAGCATGCAGCTCGTTCTGCAAGTGCATCAAATCTTCGTCATCAATGTCTTTAAATGTGTGCCCTTTCGGCGCTCTTTGAGTATCAATCGTAATAGTACGAGAGCCTAGAATTTCTTCGACCCCTGTCGTATTGGTCATAAATTTGATGCCGAACGAATTCAGCTTTTGAACACTCATGGTCTTAGTGTCAGTCACTTTCTTGATAGCAGTTGACTTCTTATATGACACTTTCAGTGTTTGCAGCATTTCATCGGTTTCTGTCGCACTCGCACCCTTGGTTTTGTTGGAGATTTTCTCTAAGTCATCCAGCACAACAAAGCCGCGACATTCATCGATTGTTCGAATCAATGTCGCAGATGAAACGGCACCAATAACTTCGGCATTACACGCCATTTTTGCCATGACCATCCCAACGTGGGATTTACCCGTTCCTTTTTCACCTGTGGCCAAAATCATAGGCACAGCATCAAATACGGATTGCACGTAGGTAGCAACAACAACGAGTGCGAGAACCAAATAATTCTCTTGGTCAGGTAGCCAGATTTGACCTCGCAAAACACTCTCGATTTCTTTGACGATTGTATCAAGAGGGCGAGGATTGAATCGACCCTCAAGCCATGCGTTCACATAATCCCAATCCCAAGTCGTCGATGGTGACACCTTCGGCACATTGTCGATTAAAGTGCCGTCAGAAAGTGTATAGAGAGGAGTCTGAATAGCACCTGGGCGCTTAAGCATAGGAAGTTGTCGATAGTCGAGAATTTGCTTGTCACTACGCACGACTTTGATAACTCGTGAATGTGCAACGGCTTGCGTTTGTTCGTCAAGACCAACATCATGAACAATCACGGGGTAGTAAAGATGCCCATCTAGGTAAGCACCCGATATGTCGATTGGCTTGTAGCCGTAAGTTTGACCAACACGATAGTCGTTTAGTTTTTTAGGTGCGGAGTTAAGCACCACTGCTCGCATCGACTCTGCCGCCTTAAGACTCTTAACCAAATCATCAGCAGAACCGCCTGCCATCAGTAAATCATTCCAGTCTTTACCGATAGATGACCTAACTCGATGACCTTTAAGGCCTGTGTACGTCGCCCATTTTTGGGCAACGGTATCACCTGCCTCGTCATTGTCCGTTGCAATGAAAACTTTGTCATAATGCTCAAAAAACATCGGGTCATATTCGACCTCGCGAGGAATATTTGTGCCGTGCGTGGATGTCACAATCAAAACTTTATTAACTAAATCCGTCCCTTGTAGCATCTGGTGAACAGACCACAAATCCTTAAACCCTTCGACAACCATCAAGAAACGGTGAGAAGGGAGTCTCCTCGTGTTGTAACAGGTGCTAGGGTCACCCCTACACCAGCCTTTTTTTGCCGTGGGGTTTACAGTCACATTGGGAATGTTATAGCGTGGATTAGGCGTGACAAATAAACCCAATTCATTGATCGTAGGGAATATCAAAGCACCACGGGTTTCGGTGTCAGTACCTTTTTTATAAGGCGCTGCTAACCCTAGCCTAAAATACCCAATCGTTTCAGTCGTAAAGCCTCTGTCCTGAAGCCATTTAAGAGCAATACCATTCCCCATTAAGCGGTTATGGTTACGCGTTAAAGCCTCTTCGCTTACACGGTTCACACCACTCAAATGCTTCGCAAGCTTCTGCTCTTTTGTTTCCGTGGGAGGTTGTGGCGGAACGGGTCTCAAATGGTTTTGCTTTGGCTTAGATTTAACTTGAGCAGTGTGTGCAATACCCAAATATTCTCGAATCTCTTTCAGCGCATCGGCTTTAGATAGACCTCGATTTAGAGTCCAGAATTCAACCAAATCACCTTTCTGTTCCGTTGCATTATCAACCCAACGACCAGCCTTGCTGCCTGCGGCATAAATAGCAAGGCTCTCGCCTTTCTCGCCAGAAACATTGCCTAAGTGGAGGTAGCCGCCAGAACGCTTAGCTGTGTCGCCAACAAGGTGTTGAATGACATTATCAACCCCCCGCTCAACAAGCATTTGGTTGATTTGTGGTATAGTCAATTCTACCGTGGAATTCATAAATCACCTCCACGACGTTTAGCATTGTAATTGTACTCGCGGATTTTCTCGAAATTCCCTGTGTCATCACGCTTTGCATAAGTGCTCAATACAGTAGATAAGTCGTCCATGAGTAAGGTGGCCAACGCACCATACTGTTCAGGGTTATATTTCAAAAAGAGGGTGGCCATAAGGTGGCGCATACCGTGTGGATTAATACCCTTCTCAATGTATTGCTTTGTTTCAGGATATAAATGCTGGATTGCTTTTAACGTCTCGGCCTGAAAAAGCATATCGCTACCGATGAGTTTATTACCATTCTCATTTAACAAAAAACGTTGGCATGATTTTCCTTTTGTTTCTAGAAAGCGAGCGCGAATATCCAGGTAATCTTTGAGTTGGTCATTGAGATTCGATAGGCGGTAATGAATATCCGTAACGGTTCTTGACATTCGATTTTTTAAAAGTGGTTTTGCACAAAAATACCAATAGTCGCCGGTGTCGGATAACTGATAAATGCCGCACAAGTTTTTCTCTTGCCTTATTTTGTGGCTAACCTGGGTTTTATTCAACACACCGAGCCATTCAGCCTCAATTAAATTCTTTTTTCGAACAGGAATTTCGGTCAGAAAGTCAAAAGACATCGAATAACGCAACGTTGTATATGTCTTCTCAGGAATCAAATTATCCTTTAGCACCGCAAGTTTAATGTCTGCCAGCCTTTTCAGTTCGGCACTAATCTCGTTTACGACCTCGCGGGGTTCTTCTTGTTCAATAATCCAAGAAACATTTCGGTCACCCTCCAAAACTTCTTTATCTTCTTCAAGATTTGCACGAGTATCTTTTACCAGCCCTTTAATTTCTTCAAGCTCTTCGACCCAATCGCTAAGACTCCCAAATTTAGCGGGGGGTTCAAGTGTTAAAGCAGCATAAGAATTTTTGTGGCACTCACTACCTAACCAAGCCAAAAAAGCACTCGCAGAAACATGTCCATACCCCTGTTGAATAACAAAATTGTGCAAGCCTTTAAGCCTGTCATAATCAAATAAATCTACAAGTGTTACCGATCCAGACTTTACACTATGAATTTTGACAAGATAGTTAACAAAGAATTTAATGTGGTCTGCAGTCGTCTTTTGACTTCTACATTCGCCGTTCGCATCCTCTGTCCATTTCGATCTTTTCTGGACGTAACGGCGTTGCTCTTTACGACTCAGTTTCTTGAAAAGTGAATTTTTTGTTGGCTCGATGCCACGAATTTTCCATAGCGAATAAGTTTCTAACTCGGCTTGTAAACTCTGTGGCATTTCAAAGTTATAGCAAGGGCGAGTTTTTAATTTCGAAGCTACAGTAGCAGGCTTACCTCGAACCTTTGCTAAGAGTTTTCCGCCAAAGTTAAATCGTGTATCTAAATGTTGGACAAAGTCAATAGAACCAGAGGATCTTGGAACCCTTGATCCTATTACCCATTGCCAAACCGTTTTACAAGAAATTTTGGTTTTTTGCGCTAAAAAAGTAGCTTTTTGATGGTTGGTCTTGGCATCAGGATGATGAAAATCACAAATCGCATGTAACGCCTCTTTAAACGTCATATTTTCAATATTAATGCCGCTCACAAGACTTAAAACAGCATGCTTAATAGAATTAAGGTGTGAGTTCCAGTTCGACTGGCCATTGCCTGCCCGAACATGGTCCTTGACCTTGATTTGCAATTGATGGAATTCATCAGCAGCAAACTGTGCTTCAAATCGATTTTCATCGATAAAGCCCAGTTTCATAAGGCGGTTAAGTGTGCTTCTGATGTTTTTCTTTGAATTATCAGACTTATCTAGCTTATCAATCGCAGCATCAACAGCAGATTTTGAAATAGTGGCTTCAACTTCATCTGCCAAGTAAATCGGAGTACTTGGATTAACCAAAAGCGAATCTTCTAGTGATTCAATTGAGTCGATTGACTCATTTTGAGAGTTGTCATTCATTTTTTGCATATAACTATTCCTCGCTGAGATTTGCACTCAGAGTCGTAATTGCATAAAATGAATCTGTACGGAGAGAAAGTACAAATTCTTAAAAAGCTCAAGGGTTGCCGCCCTTGGGCTTTTTTTATTTATGCGAAGTTTAAATTTAAAGTTTTATTTTGCATCTTTTGCATGGCTTCATCACTCGGCACATTGCTCCGTGCATGAAAGCCTTCTAATTTTGTGGTCCAACCTTTTTTTCTTAAAGCATTCAGCTCTTTACCAACCGACCTTTTTCCAAGTATCTGCTGAATTTCGGCAGCAGTCGGAGGATATTCGTGCTCTTTCATAAATTCATAAAGACAATGGAATACCTTTTTTTGAGCAGGAGCCAGTGGCATTAACATGTCAAATACCTCATCTATTCCCTATTCGTTAGAACTATAACACAACTCTATTTTCCTCAAAATCAAAATTGAAATTTTAAATCGAAGCGTATAAATAACCGTTTTTTACCGGTCAAATAGAGTGTTTTTCCGAAAAATCGGAACAAAAAGGGCTAGAGCCCTGATTCAGTAAGGGATAGAGGCCTGTTCCGACGCCCTGTTCCGGGGTGTTCCGCGCAAAAAATCGGAACAAACCTTCGGAACAACTTTTTTCAAAATCGGAACAACTCTCGGAACACCTTAAAAACATTTATAAATCAATAACTTAAATAAATAATTATTAGTTTTATATTTTTATGGAACATATCGTGGAACAGCTCCTTATACCTTTATGAATCAGTGCTTCAGCGCTTTCTGTTCCGATAACTTCGTTAATTTTTAAAAATTTTTAATGCGCTAAATTTTATTGATTTATACGGTTTTTACCACGATTTTTCGAAAGTGAATTTTTGATTTACCATGTTTTTATTTAAATTATTGATTTAAAAATGTTTTTTTTACGCTTATTCTTTTTTAATTGTACGTTTAAACGCCGTAAATCATGGTATTTCCGGCTCATAAAGCTCTGAAAGCCCCATTCCTTCGCTGGAATAATTTTCTTCGTATAAAAACTATGGTAAAACCGATTCTAGGTGGGCAAAATCGGCTTGTCGGAACAACTTTTCGATGATTTGAGGTGTTTTTCGAGTCAGGACGACTCAAAAAAGGGTGAGGAATGGCAGAATTTATACGCTCTTTTTAATGCCAAAAATTTTTTCTTGTTCGTTGAACAGGAAAAAATTTTCCAACAGGGATTAACTGATAAGCCTTGTCGTCAATGACTTCGATTTGTTCTTTCCCGCGAATGATAGTAATCACCCCGTCTTTCTTCTTTATGATGTCATGACTTAAAAATTTCATCATCAGCTCCGCTATTAATTAACACTTTCTCATTTTACAACAATCTTAGCGTTTCACTAG
>Ga0272440_1002638_pt1 | contig 13824 bp, 10 predicted proteins | sample SSMMMBAug17_FD_192440 | JGI IMG/M metagenome (GOLD analysis project Ga0272440, IMG submission 192440) | Marine sediment archaeal communities from Little Sippewissett salt marsh, Falmouth, MA, United States - SSM-MMB-Aug17 | ecosystem: Environmental > Aquatic > Marine > Wetlands > Sediment ...
TTACACATGATTTTAATAATATTTTGGCCATCATACTTGGCAATATCGAACTGTGTCTGGAAGACTGTGAACCAACAGATTCCATTTATATCAGTATGAATGAGGCACAAATCGCATGTATGCGTGCAAGGGATTTGATTCATCAAATATTAAATTTCAGTCGCCAAACTCATCCCATAAAGGAACCTTTGTCAATAAGCACCATTATCAAGGAATCCATTCGTTTGATTCGTTCCTTTGTTCCCGCAAACATCACAATTGAAAAAAATATTCCAGCTTTGAATGATACTGTAATTGGTAATCCAACACAAATTAATCAAGTATTGATAAATTTATGTGCCAATGCTGCTTATGCGATGGGAGAAACGGGCAAATTATCGATTGATGTTTCTCGTATCATACCAGATAATATGCCTACCCTGGTGAATGAACTTGAAAATAAGCCATATGTGAAAATATCAGTTACTGATAATGGTATTGGCATTCCCCCAGATATTATCAACAAAATATTTGACCCGTATTTTACAACAAAGAAAGTTGGTGAAGGTTCTGGAATGGGTTTGGCATTAGTGTATAGTATTATCCAATCTCATAATGGCGCTATTACAGTTGAGAGTTCGAATAAACTAGGGACAACTTTTGTCATATACTTGCCTGTTGTTCAGATTCAGATTCATGAACATATAGACGATTCTGTACCCATTCCAAAGGGTTCAGGTCATATACTTTTTATTGATGATGAAGAAATGCTGGTACGGGTTGGCAAGCGTATGTTGACTCCGTTGGGTTACACAGTGACCGGATTTCATGATCCTGAGCATGCGTTCTCAGATTTTAAATCCCATCCCAATAATTATGACCTTATTATTACTGATATGACCATGCCAAAAATGTCTGGCAGAACACTTTGTCAGAAAATACTTTCAATTCGAGGGGATATTCCCATTATTATTTGTTCTGGACACAGTGAATCCATGGATGAATCCATTGCTAAAAAAATGGGGATTCAACATTTTTTACTCAAACCCCTTTCAAAAAGAATCCTTGCTGAAAAAGTCCATTCGCAATTAATGGCTTCATAATCGAGTTGTTGACATATTCTCAAAATTATTGTAGTATTTGAAATTATATTTATGGAAAGCGAGGTATAAAAATATGAATATTTCCGGATTATTGGTAGATTTTCAACAGGCTCATCCTAAAAAAACAAAAAACAATGACATACTGTTTGTTCATGGTATGTGGGCAGGTTCCTGGATGTGGGAAAACTATATAAAGTTCTTTTCCAGTCTGGGTTACGATTGTTATGCTTTGAATTTACGCGGTCGTCCGGGGTCTATCCCGGTGCATGATCGTGGAAAAATATCTATCAACGACTATGTGGCAGATGTTAAAACAGTTGCTGAAACGTTAACAAATCCGATCATTATTGGTCATAGTATGGGGGGGCTGTTAACTCAAAAGATTGCCGAAATTATTTCACCAGCAGCAGTGGTTTTGATCGGACCGGCACCGCCTGCCGGTATTTTAATGTTGGGCGGATGGATTCATCTGGTAATGGGTATCTATTACAGCTTTGATATTTTAATGGGCAATAGCATTTTACCCAACTTGTTTTTTGTGCGTCACTTGCTCATGAATAATGTACCAGAAAAAATTCAGAAATTAATTTATGAAAAATTAATTTCCGAATCCAGTCGCGCTGCACATGAAATTCTTTTCCCGGGTGTTTCGGTCGATGCATCGCAAATTCAGTGCCCCATGCTGGTAATTGCATCCCGACAGGACCAGGCGACCCCATTTTCAACAATTCAACGCATTGTAGACAAATATGCTTGCGATCTTAAGGCGTATTCACAGTTCGGTCATTTAATTATTTCAGAATCAGGTTGGGAAAAACCGGCCCAGGATATTTCTGACTGGCTTGATACAAACACTCAATGAAAAAACTGCTATACAAACATTTATTTGCAAAACAACCGAAAAGAATAATTGTCATTCAGGGGGCATGTAAAAAATGTGGTCATTGTTGTAGAGAAATAAACTTGTGTGAGGATGGAAAATGGGTATCAAAAAAATCTCATTTTATGAAAATGATTGCGGAAACACCAGAGTACTCAAGATTAAATATCACGGGAAAAAACAAAAATGGCGTATTAAATTTTTCATGCTCCTGGCTGGGTGCTGATAATAAATGTCAAGACTATCAAAATCGCCTTGATATTTGCGAACTTTTTCCAGATAAAATGACAATTAGAAATCAGGATGAACTTCCAAAAGGATGTGGTTTTAAAATTATAAATCACAGTTCTTTTGATGCAATGTTAAAACAAACAATCCGTCGTGACAGAATATTTAACCGCTGGCAAAGGATAAAGGGGTGGTTTTGTATCAAAGCAATGCCCTCGAACAAAAACCGAGATCAAACCTATGGTCGTAATTAAACGTATTAGTTTCGGACATAGGCTTTTTGACAAAGGGCAAACACAAGGTTTGCCCCTACATCCGTTCTCGGACATATGTATATTCTCGGTTATTGAAAAATACCAAAACTTGAAGACCTATGCGCTTTGCGTAAAAAGAAACATATATGAACAAATCAACAATAATCAATATCATTACCCAACTGTTAAGTCAGCGCAACGATGTTTCCGCCGCCTATTTATTTGGCTCTTTTGTTAATGAACCAGTATATAATGATATAGATCTTTTAATCCTTTATAATAACATTACTGCACATCCATTTTCAGATATTGAAATCACGTGCAGTCTTTCAGAAGTATTAAGCATTTCAACTGATACCATCGATCTGATCCCTTTTGAATTGAATAAAGTCAATCCTTTCATATTAATTCGAGCAGTTACAGATGGCATATTAATTAAGGACAACGATTCTAATTTACTGTCAGAGCAACTGGAATCTTTGTCACAATATTTTATTGAAAATGAATCTTGTTTGTATTATCGAAAAAAATATTTGAAGGAGATTTATTCAAATGATTGATAAAGAAAGGATTTACACATATTTTTCTGAAATTGATCAGCAAATTGAACTGATTGAAGAAATACTTTCACGCAACGACGAACATATATTGAACGATCCTGTCAAATTGAATGCGCTGAAATATTCAATCATTGTATGTGCTGAAGTTATTGGCAATACATTACAGCACATATTGGCAAAAAGATATAAAACAGCCATTGATGGTTATCAGACTTTGATAGCTAAAAGCCGAGAAAAAGGCTTGCTTTCCGAAACTCTTTTTCAGCGATTAAAGCCTTTTTTTGATTTTCGAAATATGCTGGTCCATCGTTACTGGAGAATTAACAATCAAACCTTCTTATTAAACCTTAGACAGGGTAAACATGATATGAAAGCGTTCAGGAAAGAGATACAGGATAAGTATTTCATATAATAATTCGGCATCCTTCATATTCCAGTTAACACTTTTTTTGAGTACAAATTATCGTAAGTAGAGACGCACGGCAGTGCGTCTCTGTGCGAAGAAAGGTTAAACATTTTTTGCTCCTAATTTTCAAAGAATTGATCGACCTTTCTTCGTCCGGAGACAAACTGCCGAGCGTCTCTACAATAGGAAACACAATCATAACTTCGGAAAAGTGTAAACTACAACTACTTTTCAACAATTATGAAGGATGCCAAAAATTCCTTCAAAAAGAATGAACATGTTACCGAAGTCTGTGCGAGAATTCCACCTGCAAAAATTGGAAATCAAAATACCTGATCCAACTTTTGATACATTGTTTCAAAAGGCATTGATAAATTCACAGAAAGAAAATAAGATTCAAAAGTTGTTTCACAGTTTTGACCGGCATAGGGGCTGTAAACAGGTGACTGAAATTGGTTCAAATTCTGACTGATCCCATTATTAATTGTCGCTCCAGAATTGACCATATAGCCAATACCTACATCAAGCTCAACGCCTTGTTTCAATTTCAAGCCCAACCCTGCACCATAAAAATCAATATCTGGCATGGTAAGCAAATCAAAATAAGCATCATCCGTGTTGGATTTTCTGTTTTCATATCCCATTCGAATCGCCAGGCATTCTTTAAGCTGGTATTCCAGGCCAAAACTGATATGCCAGGTGGGATTGAGTTCTTTTTCATAGATAAGTGTATTTGGATTGTTTGGATCAAGATGATATCCCAAAATATTGGCTAATTGAAGCACGGCCAGTGTAGATTGATCTTCTGGTTCAAATTGTAATGTATAAGATTTTGTGCTGATCCAGTTGGCCCAGTGTAAATCGCACATCAAACGCAGCTTTTTGAAAGGACGCAACTTTATTCCCAATTGTACACGTTCAGGAAATGTGAAGTTATCAATATGAACTGAGCCTGCTTCCACTGATTTATCCAATGCTGCTAATTTTGCACGCAATTGGCTGGGATCTTTTACATGGTTTGCAACCATATTTTGTACTTCCGGCGTGTTATTAATAAATTGAATGGTGCTCTGAAACTGTTGCTCATAATCAATTCGGAAATGTCCTTCCAGGTCGGAACGGACCTGACTCTGATATACACATCCCAGTGTCAGCCAACTCAGAGGCTCCCATAGAAGGCCGACATTAAATGATGGTGCCATTTCATTTTTGGAACGTAATGATATATCCATTTCTGCAAAAGGATCAAAAGGACCTGTTCCTGAATTAAACACCAAAGACTGCCCGGTTTGACTATGATACTCCATCTCAGAAAGGGCTGCTGTTAATTCATTGGGCATACGAATATCTGTTATAAGCCCCAATGCTGATTGACCCAATCCAAGGGAAAAACCCACTGAAAAATGATCTGATACCTGATAGCTGGCTGCGGGTGCTGCATAAATAAAATGCTGTGAGTATGCGGCCTTTTTTTGATATCGAGCGCCTTGATTATCCTCTGTTTCTTCACCCCAATTAAAGGGTGAATACACAGCATATGCAAATGTCCATCGAGAGCCAAATTGTCTTGATGATATACCAAATGGTAAAGGCATCATCAAAACAGGAAAATCTCCTTTGCCATAAAATGGTATGTAGATCCGATGATCTTCTGAATCACTTTCAGTATTGGCAATTGGATCATCACTGGATAAGAATTCATTATTCTGAAGTGAAAAATCCGGATCTGGCATAAAACGATGGGATGTGTTGTGATAGACCATACTGAATCCCTGGCTAAAAACAATTCCCTCTCTTACATGGGACAAGCCTGCCGGGTTGTAATGAATAGACATTAATCCAGGTGGGTATGCAGTCACAGAATTTCCTAGGGAAATGGCTTTGGTGTGAACAAACATTTGTTCAATTGATGATGAAAAAGATATCTGAACAAAAACGGTTAATACAATGAGTCCAGATATGATTAATTGACGATTAATTAAAGAAATTTTCATAGATGCCTCTTCATGGGTTGAATTTTATTTGCTAATGATTTATGTATATCTTATCATGTTTTTATACATGATAAAATATTTATTTCTTTTTAACCTATTTTGAATGAAATCGCAAATAGTGAGTGAAATTCATTATAAAACTAAATTTTTTTTAACCATGGAGGCTTTATGATTAATATCAGATTGATTTTACGATCTGCTATAATTTTAGTTAGTTGTATAATTATTGCTATGGGATGTTCCATATCGAGAAAAAATATGATCACACCGTTTGTCCCCCTTGATCTTGATGAATTTATTGAGAAAAATGAATACTCTCAAAAAATTGATGGTTTTGTGGTCATACTGGATCTGTCCATTTCAATGACTGAAACATACAACAGTCGGAACAAATATAAGAAAGCTGTGGATATTGTCAGCCGAATGAACCAAACCATACCGAACCTCCCCATGATCGGCACATTAAGAACCATAGGCAATTATAATTGTGCATTATGTCAGACGACAACGAACATCTATGGCCCAAGGCCTTACACCCAGGAAGGATTTGATATTGCTTTAAGAAATATTCGAGGTGCCAATGGTGAAAGTCCATTAGAACTGGCTATAGCGGCTGCAAAGCAAGACTTTAAAGAGGTCACGAATGGCCGCTTGGCCATCATTATTGTCAGTGATTTCAAAGAACTTCAGAAATCAAGTGTCAAAGCTGCACAAAAAATTCATGAATTTTATGGTGATCGCCTGTCAATTTTCAATATTATGGTTGGTAACGACCTTGAGGGTAAAAATGTAATGCAGCAAATTGCGCAGACAGGTAAGTATGGTTTCTGCGTATCTGCCAGAGATATTGCATCACCCAAGAAAATGGCGAATTTTGTAAAAATGGTTTTTCTGGAACGTTCACTGGATACAGATCATGATGGCGTCTTTAATTTACATGATGAATGCCCCAATACGCCCAGAGGCATTGTTGTTGATGCCAATGGCTGTCCTAAAGATAGTGATACTGATGGTGTTTATGACTCCAATGATCAATGTCCCATGACGCCTCCAGGAATTATGGTGGATGAAATGGGTTGCCCCTATGATCGCGATCAGGACAATGTTCAGGACTATCTAGATAAATGTTTAAATACGCCGGTGGGGGCTCAAGTGGATGCTCGTGGATGTTGGATTGTAATTCCGCATTATCTTGATGAGGTTTGCCCCACAGCCTCCTCTGCGATTGATGCTGCTTTGATGATTATGCAAAATGACCCGGGCATGTGTGTTCATATTCAGGTGCACACCAATGTATTGAAAACCAGTCAGAGTAATCTCGAGTTGGGTCAATATTGGGGGGAAAATCTTAAAAGCTATTTTGTTTCAAAAGGTATTCCCCAAAACCGTTTATGGGTGACCGGTGAAAATGCGCAATCTCTATCTCCAACCACAAAAGTTGAATTACATCCAGCTTCTTGTGAAAGGGATCGCGATGCTGATGGCGTTTCTGATGCTGTTGACAAATGCCCTGACACGCCAAAAGGGATCGTGGTAGATACTTTCGGATGCCCCCAGTTGAAAGAAAAAAAGGTGACCATGACTTTGGATATCCAGTTTGCTTCCAATCAAACAACAGTGAAACCGGAATTTTTTCACAATATTCAAAAAGTGGCACAGTTCATGAAAACATATCCAAACACAAGTGCCAGGATTGAAGCCCATACAGATAGCTCAGGAAAAAGCGACTATAATTTGAAATTATCTAAAAAACGTGCTGAAAATGTTTGCAAATATATGATAGAAAACTTTGCCATATCTCCCGATCGTCTTGTGGCCGTTGGTTATGGTGAATCCCGCCCCATTGCAGACAATAAAACACTTGAGGGTCGAAAAAAGAATCGTCGTGCAACTGCTGTTATTCGAGCAGTTGATAATAAGTAAATAACAATAAAATGAAAAGAAAATTCAGGAGTATTAAGTAATGAAGGAAAAAAAAATGATCAAATGTCTAACAATAATCACATGCTGCTGCTTTTTAGCGGCATGTTCACAGTCACCCTCAAGCAGTGTGAATCATGTAAGTGAGGTTACCGGTACAGTTAGTTTTGGCAGCAATGTACCTGATATACATGATTTTGAAGTCCGCGCCTATGCTTATGTATCACAACAATGGCAAAATAACACGCCTGTTAACACTGTCGCAATCTCTTCCAATGGTGCTTATGCCTTGAAACTGCCAGAAGGGAATTATATTTTTACTTTATTTAACAAACAGCAAAATGGACCCGAATTTTATTATCAGTTTCAAAATCAATTTCCCTGTAAAACCTATGAATTAAGACTACAAGATCATTATTCTGAAACTGTTTTTGCCAATAAGTTATTTTTATGCGAGCCTGAAGTCATGTCTGTTCCGAATCAGGGATCCTTGAATGGAATCAATTTTGAAATCCAGGAAACTGGAACAATTACTGGACAAATATCTCAGGCTGATGGTTCACCATTTTCTCTGGTTACAATCAAGGCTTTTGCCTGTAAGACACGTGATGTACAATCAGCGATTGACACACTCGGAAAATATGAAACTTCATTTTCAGCGCAATCTCGTCCTGATGCAAATGGTAGTTATACGATTTGTTGTTTGCCCAAAGGCGACTATTTGGTTATGGCTGAAGCGGATCGGTCAGAATATATCACAACGTATTATGATAGGGTTTATTTCAAAGATCAGGCAAAGACCATAGAGATAGATTCTGGAAATGACTGGACTGTAAACTTTATAATGAATCAAGGTGTCACAATCACAGGTCAGGTAAAAAGTGAGGACAACCCCATTGTCCCAATTGAAGGGGTTTTAGTCTCAGCAATAATGACACCAAACAGTTATGTCACAGGAAAATCAGTGCCTTCTGATGCCGATGGCAACTACACCATATCTGGCCTTCTTACAAATCATCGCTATATTCTCTATGCAAATTCAGATCATACAGAATATCAGTCATGTTACTATATAAATGGATATAATACCAATGATGCAGTTGCCTTTGACATTATCAATAATGCCCCATTAATTATGGACTTTGATCTTCAAAAAAAGGGAAAACTGGTGGCAACAATTATTGATAATCAAACGAAGACATTAATAACAAACAGTCAAATATATGTGAAAATTTATAAATCATCAAACTTAACTTTTGTTAAAGATGTGTATCCTGATAATGGCATTATCACAACAGAACTTGAAGAGGGAGATTACAAGGCAGAGATTATAACGAGTGGAACGCCCTATGCATCAATGTTCCATTCTAATGAAAATAACTTACAAGATGCTGATGATATCCCTATATTTAATGGAGAAGTTAATGAATCTGTAAAATTCAAACTACAACGCGGGGGAAGTATTAAAGGGCTGGTCGTTGGACAGGATTGTGATTATCCAAATAATGATCTTTATCTTCATAATTATACTGTTGTCGCTTATTCAAAATCAAATCCCTCACGAATATATCAAGCTAAAACGGATATTTATGGAGAGTATCTCATAAATGGCTTGTCAGGAGCAAATGATTATATTGTTCAGGTTCTAACAGATGATACATCATATATTTCCGAATATTTCAAACAGACTTTTTTTCAAAAAACAGCAACGAATATTCAGGTAAGCTATGATGCAATAACACCAAATATCAATTTTGATCTGGAATGCGGACGACAAATTTTTGGAAAGATAAGCAATGATACAAATAACGATCCCATACCAGGGATTAACATAACAGCTACGAATCTAAATAATAATGAGACATATTCAGCCACAACAGATGAGAATGGTACATACGTTATTACAGGTATTCCAAGTGGTTATGAGTATTCAATTCCTTCAGCTTACGAATACGCTATCTATGTAAATACCTCAGGAACATCCTTTGTACCTGTAACTTATGGTAGTAACATTCAATTTGAGCGGGATGAAAAGCAAATTGAAATCAATTTCAGTCTGGAATTATTGCCCAAAATAAGTGGCATCGTTACTTGCCCTTCAAATCATCAATTTGATTATTGTTTTGATAACATCACTCCAGGTATTTATGATCTTATTCTGCTTGATGAACAGAATAATGAAACGAAAATACGTGAAGATTTTGAACTTATTCCCGGTAAGGAGATAATTATTCAAGATATTGCTTTGTAGGTTCAAATCATGTCATCACAAAAAGTTTTAAGTCAAAGCCCATATTCCGCCATATGGAATGGGGCCATCGAATTTATTGACCGGAGTCAATGGAATCATTTGGCCATTCCCATGAAGAATCCATTTTTAGAATGGGAATGGTTTTATATGCTTGAAAAATCTGAAAGCATCACTCCGGCCAGAGGATGGTATCCCAATCATTTAACATTCTATGAAAACAATAAAATGATTGCTGCAGCACCTTTATATCTTAAGACAAACAGTGAAGGCGAATATATTTACGATACAGATTGGTTGCATATTGCACAACGACTCGACATTCCCTATTATCCTAAAATGGTGGGCATGACCCCAATGACACCGGTTCCTGGATATCGTTTTATTATAGATAAACAGTGTGACGAAATGTTGGTGACACGAATGATGGTTAACCTGATTACCCAATATTGCAAGCAAAAAAAAATTGCAGGTTGTCATTTTCTGTATGTGGATTCAAAATGGGTTTCTATCATGCACCATATGCGTTTTGTTGAATGGGAACATTATACCTTTCAATGGCATAACTCCGGCTTTCAAACATTTGAAGATTTTTTAAAAAAGATAAAATCCGGTCATCGAAGAAATATCAAAAAAGAAATGAAGGCACTGGACAAACAAAAAATTCATATTAAAATTCACGAAAATGAGAATATTCCAAAGCCGTATTTTTCAAAAATGGCAAAGTTTTACAGCAATACAGGTTTTAAATATGATCCGGAAGCAGAAAGTTTTTTTAAGCCAGCATTTTTTGAGTATTTGTCAAGATATTATCGTCATCGGAGCATGTTTGTTGGAGCGTACGCCAATGAAAAACCAGACAAACCACTGGCACTTGCATATTTCACGTATAAAGATCGGTTTCTGTCAGGACGTTACTGGGGATCAGATTTCGATGTTCCATTTCTTCATTTCAATGTCTGTTATTATAGTGCGATTAAATGGGCAATCGAAAATAATATTCAGATATTTGACCCGGGTGCAGGTGGAAGCCACAAAATAAAACGTGGTTTTCCTGCAATTCCGGTGTATAGTCTTCATTTTTACTATGATTGGAGACTTCAATTCTTTTTGGTACAACATATTGATGAGATAAATCAATTGGAACATGAAGAAATAAATATTATTAATCGCAATCTTGAATGAAATGTTTATTTGTGATAATCTGTTCACAAATAACGAAAAGGAGCCATTCGTTAATGTTTACACAATCAGCACATAACAGTATACTACTTGTTGATGATGAACCCGAAAATTTACAGCCAATCGTGCATTTTCTGGAACAATCCGAGTATAAGATACATATTTCCTTGTCTGGGAGTGCTGCCCTTGAAATATTACAAGACCTTGTTCCAGATTTGATATTGTTGGACATTATGATGCCAGAACTGGATGGATACGAAACGTGTAGGCGAATTAAAGCAGATCCAAAACTTTCTGACATTCCAATAATATTTATGACGGCTATTACAGATACTTCAAGTAAAGTTAAGGGCTTTGAAGTGGGATGTCAGGATTATATCACAAAGCCCATTCAATATGAAGAATTACTGGCACGTGTTAAAACACATATTAAAATGCGACAAATGCAGAAAGAACTGTTCCGATTTGAAAAACTTCAGGCATTAGGTGTTCTTGCAGGGGGGATTGCACATGATTTTAATAACATCTTGTCGATCATTCTGGGTAACGTGCAGCTCCTGAAAGACAAAAATGAAAATAAAGCCCTTATTCAATCAACTGAAAAGGCTGTCATGCGTGCGGCCAACCTTTCAAAGAGTTTAATTACGTTTTCAAAAGGCGGCACTCCGCTTTTGCGTAAAAGTGATATTATCCCCGTGCTGAAAGATGCAATTGAGTTTATTTTAGACACATCTGATACGACTTATGAGTTTGACATTGAAGGCGGTGATATTCCTTTGATTTATTTTGATATGCAACAAATCAGTCAGGCATTTAATCAATTAATACTCAATGCGGATCAAGCAATGAATCACAATGGAAAAATATATATCAAAATCTGTCAGATTAAACTGGATCAACAAAAACACATGGTGGCCAAAGGAGAATATATTCGTATCACGATATCTGATACAGGATACGGCATTAACCATGAAAATTTGAAACGCATTTTTGATCCTTACTTTTCAACCCATGAGCGGGGCACTCAAAAAGGCATGGGACTTGGTCTTGCAATTGCCCATTCTATCATTTCCCAACATAAAGGCTTTATGGAAGTTGAGTCTATACCAAATAAAGGAAGTCATTTTCATGTACACTTGCCGGTTTCCAAGAAGTCGGAAACCATAACACCCATTGCTGAAACTGATTCTGCAAGCATCAGCAGAGATAAATCAAAACAACTGAAAATTTTAATCATGGATGATGAATATGATATTTGTCAGATGGTTAAAAAAGTTTTGTCGCGAAAAAATATTATTGTTGATGAAACGAGCAATGGAGATAAAGCGATTCAGAAATATATAAAAGCATATGAAAGTGATTCGCCTTATGATGCTGTTATACTTGATTTGTCTGTAAAGAATGGGATGGGTGGTGTTGAATCTTTAAAACGCATAAAAAAATTTGATATCAACGCAAAAGCAATTATTTCCAGTGGGTATTCACAGAATCCGGTCATGAGCGATTATCAGAAATATGGTTTTAAAAAAGCATTATTTAAACCATATCATCTGGATGAACTCCACCAGGCCATTTATCAAACAATAAATGGTTAAAATCCTTTGAATGAAAATTATGTCTGAATCGGGCGCATTTCCAAAAAATAGGAATGCGCCCGTCTAAACGTGTGGCAAATAATCACAATTCCCTTATCATCAACAAAAGACTCGCTTACAAAGATCGAATCTCTTGCCGCATAAAAACCACATAAGAAATGGCAAAACAAATCATTGATGCAGCTATCAGCGTAATCATGTAAGGTAATACAATTAACACGCTTTGTATGAAAGGCAAAGGACCTGAAAATCTGGACATGGATAAACGTTCCATCATCCCCACTTGAATGAATGATTGGGTTGTGCGTCTCATGGGATCAATAATTGTGGCTGTTGAATCTGTATATAGCTGTAGGGGTGATGTCAATGCAATGGCTTTTTCAATTTTGGATTTTAATACCATCATGCCAGCATCATTCATGGCATCTGGAACCAGTGCACTGGCAACAGCATTTGCCCCCAGATATATAAAAAAGGAAAAAAAGATCCAAAAGGCCAATGCAGCCAATGCTGATGTGGCAACATTTCGAAAAATAATGGAAAATAGTATTGCAATTCCAAGCCAGAAAGCCAGATAAAAAATGCTGATAATTACGTAAATCAATAATCTCATAATTTCTTCAAACCCAGGAACAACACCAATCATGGCCAATCCTAATCCGGTTACAACTAGAATAATTGAAACGATCATTAGAACAATAATTGTCAGACCCGCCAGAAATTTACCATTAATAACAGAATCTCGATAAATGGGTTGAGACAAAAGTTTACTCAATGTACCTTCGTTTCGCTCGCGATTAATTGTATCAAAACCAAGCATCAGGCCAATCAGCGGTCCAAAAAAAGCGATGAATTGAACCAGAGAGAATTGCACGCCAGATGATGTAAACATAAGCAAAAATACAAATTTAGGCTTGGCAACACCTTCAAGATTGTTTGCCAGATTTAAGCCAGCCATATATGCTGTAATCAAACTTACCATTGCGATGAGCGCGAACAGGATCAAAAAGCGATTGCTTGTAAAATGATCAGACAATTCTTTTTTATATATCGTAATCATGCCATTCATACATCACCTTCCTGAAAATATTTCATATAAAGGGCTTCCAAAGTATACGATTCTTTGCCAACGCCCAGTTTTTCCTCAGCCAGACGATCCATCTCTCCACAGGCAACCATTTTACCATTGATCATAATACCGACCCTGTCGCATATTCGCTGCACCTGATACAACAAATGGGACGACAATAAAATTGTCATCTTTTTCTCCTGACTCAACCATTGAATCAGATCAATAATTCGATTGGTTGTGTCTGGATCCAGTCCTAATGTCGGTTCATCAAGAAAAGCGATTTTGGGTGATTTTACCAACACCTCAGCAATTCCAAGGCGCTGACGCATCCCCCTTGAATAAGCAGAGATTAATTTTCGTTGGGCGTTCTCAAGTCCAACTGTCTGAATGGCTGAATAAATCT
>Ga0272440_1002639_pt1 | contig 13822 bp, 3 predicted proteins | sample SSMMMBAug17_FD_192440 | JGI IMG/M metagenome (GOLD analysis project Ga0272440, IMG submission 192440) | Marine sediment archaeal communities from Little Sippewissett salt marsh, Falmouth, MA, United States - SSM-MMB-Aug17 | ecosystem: Environmental > Aquatic > Marine > Wetlands > Sediment ...
ACTTCAAATTAATTATGTAAATAATATAAAATAAACATGTTAACTATGAAATAGAGTAAAATATATAAAAATTTTCAACAACTATCTGCTTGAAATTAATATAAATACTGCATGTTTATAAAGAAATACCATATCTATATCATGCTGAATTTATTAGGTTTAATTTTTGGAATCAGACGAATTGCACCCTTCTAAAATCAGTTATAAAAGATGTCATCGCCCTGAATGTATAGCCGAATTTAATCGCAACTTGTTTTGCAGGAAGCTCATCAATAAAATATGCTCTGAGGGCTTCATATTTTTTTTGAGTAACTGTTGATGAATTTGTAAAATATTCTTTCTCATTCATAAAAAGTACTGTATATTAATACCGTGATAATGTTAATTAAAAATGCTAAAATTGTAAACAAATAGTACATGATCGCTTTAAATCCTTTAATATCAAGCATATTGAATGAATCAAATATGGTTGTATATGTAAGGATTCATACAAATATCTTACTATGGACCGTATCAATTTTTTATGGTAATTTTTTTTAATTAATAAATAGCTAATAAATCAAAGCAGATAAGATATGGATTGTTAAAAGCCATTATTGGTAGTTACTGTGTAATTTTTCCGTGAAAATCTATGTAGATGTTAAATTTTTGAACAGTCTAACATTATACATGGGGAACTTTTTTTTTCAAAGATTTTCTTATTTTCTTAGTATGAGATTATATGGAAATTTTTGTTTTTTGTCAAAATTTTTGCTCGAATATGAGCATATGTTCAGGGGATGTAAGTACAGATTGGGGGTAAAAAGTCTTGGGAAAAAACAAGCTTGGGTCACATTTTTAAATGGATTTTTTTTTGAGATTTTCTTAAAAAAGCAACCCAATAAAGCAATTTGATGAATCATTATCAACGAAAACGTCTTCTTCATTCGGAATTCCAATACCACCTGGATCAACGATCACTCCATTTGCCACGCCATCAGCATCGCCAAAGCCACCATCTTTTAGTTTTACTGTGATCACATTGCCAGGTAGATCTTTATTAGTGTATGATGAATAGTCTGTAAAACCATTGTTATAGTCAAATTTATACCAGCTTGCATTTGATGGAATATCATTTGAAAAATATATCTGAACATCTATTTCACTGTTAATTGGACATTCTGCACGAAAGCTGATTAATCCATAGGGCATTTCTGCTGGAAAATTTCCAAATGAATTTTCAATGGACTGGGCTGTGATAATACTGACATTATCTGCCTGGCTTGTAACACTCATAAATTTAGAATCCGTCTGAATCACTGCAAGATTTGATTGAGAAATATCTGGAACACCATTTTTATCAAGATCAATATCATTGGTGATGACAGCCGCTGTAAAGTCAGTGGTAATAAACATTTGTTTTTCCGACCAATCAGATATGCTTGAATAGTGATCAATATGACAAGTACGCCAGTAATAGTCTTTTGTAGGCGATAAAATGCCATATGGGACAGTCAACTCAGTGAGAAATATTTGACTTTGAATATCCAATACCAGTTCTTCAATATTATTAAAATGACCTGTTCTACTGATTTGCCATCGTGTGGCCATATGATTGGATTGGTCAGGATCGCTAAAGTCGTCAGTTTGTAATTTGGGTGTTGCGGACACGTTGGTTGCATTTTTTTCCGGTGAAATTAAAACAGGTGCAGTAGGCGGCAAGTTGGTTTGCAATGTGACAACAACATCGGGTTGTGCGGGTGGTGATTCCATGTTACCCACTTTATCAGTTGCAATAGAATAAAAAGAATATTGATGGCCAGGATTTCCCACAAAAAATCCGCTGGTGGCAGTTGTTTTCGGTAACCATAACTCATAGGCGCGTTCATTATCTGATACAAAAAGATCATACGTTGCAATGCCCGATCCATTTAAGGTATCTTGGCCACTCCACTTGAGATGAATTTTAAAATTTTTAGGTTCTGATACCAGTTCTACACGACTTTCCGGAATATTCAAATCAATGGTATTATATGAAATAGGCGTATCCACCGGTTCATTTCTGTCAAAAATGATGGTTGCCATGTTATTGATAATCGTACCTGATTCAATCCCAGCTGTTGGCTTGATTTGAAAACGTACAAACCCTTCCCCCTCATTTCCTGAAACATTGGGCGGAAGAAAACCATTTAAAGGATCTTCGGATGGCTCCCCTGTTTGGGGATCAATTGCAGTAAACCTCCATTGGGCCATCCGTGTATATACATCAATTCCAGCCTCAATATCTACAAATAAGTTCTGACCAGATGATTGTAAATCCAGGCGTGTATGATAGTATGAATGGTTTTCAGGGATATTAACCTGATTCTTACCCAGTGAAATGTCTTTTAATTCAAAAGTATCTAAGTCCAGCTTTTCGGATAATAAATCATTAATTTGAATATATTGGGCGGATGCACTGGCATTGTTTTTATTTTCAAAGCGAATCGTATACTCAATGGTGCCATCAAAAAGAATATAATGCAAGGTGCCAGTACCGATTGATGTTAGGTTATCGTGAATTTCTGTAATATCGGGTGCTATCGTTCCCCCACTGGTTCGTTTTGTGCCTGGAGGCATTGGAAGAGAGATCGTAAAATCATTTCTGCCTGGGTTCAAATTAGGAAGCAGTGTGTGAACATCATGACTTGAATTTCCATAGACTGCATTTTCCACAGCATTTTGGCGAAGTTGATTAACATAATCTCCCCAGGTATTCCCCATATTGGATTTGAAACGTCCAAAAAGGATTTCCCAGATATTATCTTCAATTTGTTCAGGTCGAAGTTTTGTGTGAAGGCTTTCCCAGTCAATCGGTTCGTCGGGTTGATCCATAATTTGAATATAAAATGGTACATAGTCTTCAGAAACTAACATAAATTCAAAAGTCACAGTATAGAAAGAATTGGGTGGAAGAACATCCACAGGGTAATGGTTGGAAATCCCCAGCGTTTGTATGGGTTCAATTGAGAAGTTGTCATCAATATCTTTTCTAAGAAGTCCGCCATCACCTGCAGATACGACCAAAAGCGGCGCTAAAATATCTGAATGACCAATATTGCCATATTCTAGAGTGAATCGATACACTTTGTTTTGACTGACATACGCTGGAATCAATAAACGTGCAAACAATTCTCCACGTTTATCATTCACTACTTCAAAAGCAGTTTTCGCGATTTCGTTGTCTGGATTTTCCAAAACAATATGATACATGCCTTCATCCAGATCATTAAGATCCAATGTCGACGATATTTGACTGGAATTTAACACATTCACCGAACTTACCCGATCCAGATCGACCTGGTCTCGTGTCAATCGAACATCAATTCCAGGTTGAAAGTGAGCGCCTTCAATCAGTATCGTTGTCATACCAAAATTGGTGGCTTTGCTCACACTCAGATGATGAATCCGCAAGTTTAACAGATAATTTAACGATAAATCAAATTGGATTTCTGAGCCACAGTGTTGACCATACAAAGTCACATAATAATCACCTTTTACCAGCCCACCTTGGTTCAGTATTAAACTGTTATCCAATAATATTCCTCGCTGAAGGTATTGACTGCGTTTTGGCATATAGTGATCACCCAAATAAATTTCACTACACAATGCTGCCGGGCCATTCAGAACAATTTCAATATCCTGATCCTGCGGTATATTCATCTGATAATAGCGATACTCACCATTGGACAGGTTTGAGTGGATGATTTGATCGTTGTGTAACATCGCGTTTTTTATTTGAATGGTCTGGGACGCAACATATAAATTGTTTGTATCGTTCGTTTCTCGAATATCGTTTAAAATATCTGTGCGCGCGATGACGTGGTAATTTCCAGAAATTACTGCGGGAACGTCAGCATAAACCACTGCTGTATAAGCATTTCCAGAAAGAATATCTCCTTCATGATAATATCTTGCAATGCGATGATCATCAATATCCCAGACATCATCTGATGACAGGTACAATGTATCATACCATGATCCTACAGCAGGTTGTAAGCCATTATTCATCATCTTAAATTGCCATTTCAGTACTTGCCCGGGAGCGCCAATTTCTTCTGTTGAAATGTCAGTCACAATGAGATCTGATGGCGGGGTTAATTGAATATCAATGGGGGTTTTAGAAATACGAATATTATCAATGCGATTACTTTCAAAAACATGGCTTGGAATTGAACTATCAGCCAGAACAATCACATAATAGGGACCGGAAATACCTTGTGGAAGCATGGTTTCCAGGACTTGTGTGTAAGCATCGGAATGATTGAGCAATGCATTATCAAACATGACATTCCCAACAGGAATATCGTGGACCACATCCAGGAATGGATCCCTTGATAAATAAACACTATCATACCAGAAACCAGTTTCTGCTTTTGCTGGAATTGCCCCATTGTTTTCAACTGACCACATGACACGTAAATATTGTCCTGACCAGGCTTTTTCTGGAACAAAAAGCTTGGAGACATTTAAATTGGGTGTTGGTGCTGAATCCACAACAATTTCACTAAATACAAAATTGTTGTCTTCCGCCTGGTTCTCATATACATCATTGTAAACATTGGCATCAGTTTTTACGATAATATGATACGAACCATGAATATTTTTAGGTATTTGAACGGCTTTGGTTTTCATATATGATTCGCCATTGTTTAAGGCCCCATTATGCTGATATATTCCTAATACTGTATCGTTGATATCTGGTTCTGTGTCCACAGATAAGTAAATAATATCTTCCCATGAACTCACATGGGTTGGATCATATCCAATATTTTTGACAGTCCACGATACATCAATAGATTGTCCGGCCCATGATTGATGATTGAATTGCAAATCAGAGGGGGTCAGATCGACATAAACGCCAATCAGAAGAATATCTGTCTGGGACTGTTGAATATTATTGTATTCCTGGTTGTTTTCATAAACCTGGTTTTGAGCATCAGTTTGCACGAATATGTTATAGGTTCCAGCTAAGTCTTGTCGAATTACAAAATAATGGGCGCATGAGTATATTTCACCGGCTTTTAAAGGCTGTTTATGAATGATATTGCCCAATTCAATATCATATTCAGGGGTTAAGATATTGTCCCTGGATAAATAAATTCGATCATACCAGAATGCCTCTTGGGTATCCTGGCGACCTGAATTGATCACATCCCATGATACATGAATGGCAGTTCCTGCATATGCTTTGCCAGGGGCAGCAATATTGACAAGCCTTAAATCTGCAGGTGAATCGTTAATTTCAATCGGTATAGATTTCTGGTTATTGTTTTCCCCCATATATTCATAGAATTGATCCAGGGCGTCCACCTGAACAATAATTGTATACATGCCAGATGTTTGTGATGGTATCATGAGTTGATCATGTTGAATGCACATTTTAGAACCGGCTGATATTTGCGAGGAGTTTAGGAATTCGCCAATCAAGACATCAGTTTCAGTATCCAGATGGTTATCTCGGGACAGGTAAAATCGGTCTGTCCATTGTCCATATGTATCTGTGCCACCATCATTGATTAGCGTGTAGGAAATGGCTGATAATTCATTTGCATACACCAATGGATTGGCATTTGATATGGATTCAATGCGTAGGTCTGGAAACAAATGATGAACATGTATGGGAGACGAAATAACAAACGTATTATTTTCCTCGGCATCAGCTTCATAAATAATATTTTGAGCATCCACCAAAACAATCGCATAATAATGTCCATCCATGAGAGAAGGAATATGGGTGGTCAAAGTTTTTTCAATCATTTGATCGGAAAATAACAATTGGGTATGATCAACCTGGCCTAAAAGGACATCATTTTCATCCAGCATTTTATCTGAAGACAAATAGACCTGATCAACCCACGCATTTTGAATGCCTGGATCTGAACCAATATTTTTCACCTGCCATTCAAATGTTGCCGGCTGACCAGTTATTGCAGAATATGGCGCATTGCCAGATACAACTTTCAGGTCAGTTTTCTGATGCTGAATTGTTATCTGTGCTGTAGAAAATTTGATATTATTGTTTTCGTTTGATTCGTTAATGGCCTGTAAGGCGTCAGTATGCACACATACATAATATTTGCTGTTGAGATGTTCTGGAATTTTAAATGTTTTAGATATTGACACCTGACCATTGATTGCATCAAGGACTTTTTCATGACGACTGCTGCCTAATAAAATTGCATTTTCGTCCATTATCCGATCTTTGGATAAATAAACATAATCAAGCCAATTTGGAACAAGCGTATTACCATGGCCGACATTGATAATTTCCCATGAAATGGTCAATAACTGATCTGTCCGCAAACTTTCAGGAAAATCAATTTGATTGGAAACCATCAGATCAGGAAAGACTGTTGTTGTCACTGTGATAGGTGATGCGACAGGTGTTTCTAAAGACATTGATCTATTGGTTGCTGGTATCAGATAATACGTGCCCATGTCAATCAATGAAGGCATCTTCACATCATAACTTAATGTATACGACTTGCCGGGGAAATAATTTTCAGCATGGGTCCATAACAAAATAGCATCCTTATCAGGTTCGATCTGCCTGTTTTTAGACAACAAGACCATATGGCTGGTTGAATCAACTGTCGCCTGCCCGATATTGAAAACAGTCCAGGTCAGTTGAATGTTGTCACCCGGTGCGACCAGATCTGGAGATAAAAATGATGTGACAATTAATTTGCCAGGAACAGGCTTTTGCACTGATACAGGAACCTGAGCTGTTGACTGGTTGTTTGATTCTTGATCGAACTCTTCAACCTGGTCTGTGGCATCAGTTTGGATAAAAAGGTAATACGCGTTTTCTTCCATATCGGAGGATAGTACAATATCCACTTCTTGAATATAATGTTCGCCTGATGCCAAAAAATCGGGATTTCGGATACTGACAATTTCAATATCCTGGTCATCCAGAACTGGATCAGTGGACAAAATCACATGATCCATCCAAACTGTCGCACTGGTAGGGCCATTGCCTTGATTGATCACCTGCCAGGCAATATTGACAGACTCACCAACAAAAATGGTGTGTGGTGAAAAAATCTCGCTCACATATAAATCTGGATATGCACGTTGTGTATTCCAAAAAGGATAGGTACTGATTGTTTCATTATTTTCAAAATTGTTTTCATCTTGAGTTTTTTGAACATTGGTTTTAATAATAACCCAATGATGGGTCTCATTTTTATCTGGCACTGGAATGGATATTGAACGAAAATAATGTGTTAAATGATTTAGGTGTATTTGATTGTGAACCGAGGTAATCAAGGTATCATCACCCACAAAAGGATCTTCAGACAAATATATCTCATCATGCCATTCACCAGCTGTCGGTCCAATGCCATTGTTTTGGACCATCCAATTGATTTCAATCTGCGCACCGGGTTGGGCTTCAGGCGCATAATTGATTTGCGTTACAGCCAAATCAGGCAATTCCTGTAAAAAACTCAATTCAAATCGATCGGAATCTTCACCCCCCACACCATTTTGATTTTGATCCAGTAAATTGCCAGCAAGATCAGAAATGATTGGCTCTAGCTTAATCTCAAATCGTCCATCATAGTTTTGTTTTGGGATGAAAATGCGGAAAACATCCATTGAAATGGGATGAATGCGCTCAATGGGGAGTAACTGACCATCAGGACCAATAAGTGAAAACGTGTTTGAGGTCAATGTGCTTGCTTCTATTCCCTCATTAAAGGTTAAATCGAAAAATGATAGTGCATTGTTCTGTTTGCCAAATAAAGAATGAAATAATATTCTCGGCCCTTGTTGATCAATGACAAATTGACAGACAAATTGATCGCCAACAGTTTCTCCGCCAATACTGTCCTGATCCTGATTCATGAGATTTCCTGCAAGATCTGTAATATCGGGTCCTATCTTGAACGTATACGTACCCGATTCTAGCGGTATTTCCGGAATAATTTCATACTGGTTGTTATTTTTTTTCACAACTTTTTCGATGGCAATTTGGGCGCCATTATCTTGTAAAATAATAATATCGTGAGTGGAGATTGAGGATTCTAAGATTGCTTCATTAAAATCGACAATAATCTGAAAAATGGCCGCATTGACTCTTTCATGGGGAAAACTTGCAATCACATATGGCCCGGCTTGATCTTGCAAGAAAAAGTGTCCTGCATAAACATCATCGGTCATTTCAAAAAATTGATCATCCCCATCCTGATCCATGCCAGAATTATCCATTCCAGAAATATCAGGCCCAACAAGTATCGTATAACTTCCTACATTATTTTGAGATTCAAAAAAAAGACTGACTGTATTTTGATCCCATTCAAATGTGTCATGAAAGGCAAGGGGGCCATTTGGTCCTGTGATGACTATATCCGAAGATTCAAAGGACAGAATGTCAATTTCTCGATTAAAGCGAATACTCACATGATCAATAGGCATGGGCGTATTGCCTTTAGGGTAATGCGAAACAACCCAAATTCCGCGATCAGATTCATCATCTTCTATTGTCATGGTCATGACTGAAGGGGTAAAATGATTGGCTTTGGCTTCAATATTTACTTGTCTTTGACCATCATGTTTGCGATTATTCACGACAATTATTTCAAACTCAGACATTGTGTACCCGGAAGGTATCGTAATCGATTCAGGAACAATGACATGGCCCGGGTGACTACTTTGAATGTGAATCAAGAGTGCGTCTTCACTTGCCGGGGTTACGTGAATTTTACCGAGAACATTTCCAATATTTTCAGTGAGGGCGTTAGGGAGAATCAACTGAAGTGTTTGAGGAATCTGATATGGATAATGTAGAATACTTCCATTGGAACCGCCAATAAAAATATCTGTGTCAGATTTTCCCCAAACACTATGAATATCAGCATCGCAGGGGGAAGCCATCAATTTCCAATCGGTTCCATCATAGGCACAAAGCATACCATTTTTACCTGCAGCATAATAACGATTGCCTATCCCCCACATAGACATAACATGTTCTGATCTTGGAAAATTGTTGACCTTATTCCATTGATGACCATCAAATTGAATCATGCTCCCATATTTTCCAGCAGCAAAAATTTGGTTTAACCCATTGCCCCATATGGTATACAATCTTTCTGATGTCGGTGTTTCCATTATTTGCCAGCTGTTGCCATCATAGTAGATGACAGAACCATTTTTACCGACCGCATACGCACAATCAGGTGCATAAGCCCAAATATCATAAAGGTTTTTTGTGGTTGATGACGTTTTCAATTGCCAGGCATTATTTTCAAAATGCATCACAAGACCACGCTCACCCACTGCAATGGCTGAATTTCCTTTGACAAATATGGATTGAATATCGGATTGAGTGGGGGTTTCCATGGGAGTAAATACTTGACCATCATAGGATGCCACAAAACCAGATTCCCCCACAACAAATATGTTGTGATCATTGCCTGAAATATCATTTAAATCATTTGATGTGGGCTGACTGTGAAAATGCCATGAATGATTCTGCATGGATAAAATCACACCCGACTGGCACACAGCAAATGTATGGGATAAATCTCCCCAAATCGCATTAATCGTGTAATTGGGGCTGTCTATAACATCATACCAGATACTGTTATTTTCACGTACAAACTGGCCATTTTCACCCACAGCGACAAACCCATTATCTGTATGTGCCAGCCGATATATAGCTTGATTGCTTTCAAAGACGGGTTCCCATTGAGTATCCTGCAACATATAGATTTGGCCTTTATCATCTGACACAAAAACTTGATGGCTATCTCCCCATATGTGCGTAAGGACAATATTGTAATCAAATGCCCCCAATTCTTTCCAGTTGTTCCCATCAAATAAAAATACACAGGATTTTTGTTTCCAGGACGCATCAAAGTAGCTACCGCAAACATACACATTGTTTTGATTCATCCCCCAGATACCATTAAAATCAGCCTTAATTGGGGCATTGATTACATGCCATTGTGTGGTATCAAAATGAAGTAATGTTCCGGCTGTGCCAGCAACAAAAATATGTTGTCCCAAGCCAATGGCATCGTTTAAGTTTGCGGCTGTTGGAGATTGTTCTTTGTGCCAGGATTGATTAGAATAATGTAAAATAGTGCCTGCATATCCAAAGGCATAAATATTGTCTTGGTTCAATGCACAAAGGGCATTGAGAGAATGTTGTGAAACTGTTAAAATTTCCCATTGATTGTCTGAAAAATGAATGGCCTGTCCCATATCTCCAACAGCCACACGAAACGTGTCATTTGCCCATATAGATTTGATTGTCTGAGTGGTTTCAACATGATGTTCCTGCCATTGTATACCATCATACGTAATAATCGTTCCCAACGCTCCAGCGGCAATCAATTGGTTATTTGAAAACGACCATAAGGCATAAAGATGGTTTCCCTGGAATGCCGGATTTTGCCACTGCCATTCTAGCTGTCTTGCAAAAATTGTATGTGATATTAAGACAATAAAAACTATTGTACATATTGAAATATTTGTAAACAATCGTCTGATCATATCGTTTCCTATAAATAGGCGATCACATAAAAAATACACAGGTCGTGTTTATGTTAGCTGAAATCCAAAAGATGTTTCAGTGATTTGCCTCAATCAAATGAAAGAGGTTGAAGGTCGTTTGAGTCCGGTTATCTACTCAGTATTGGAAGGAAAAAACAGCTCTATCTTACCAGTGCCGACTATCTATATTTTGGAAATATTTCGTGTCGGGCTTTTTTGACTTAAAACTCATGTGGACAGAATGGTAAAGGTGTACTTTCAGTTAAATCCAAGCAAATATTTGAAAACGCTTCAAGCAATCCGCTTAAATAGTTAAATCTGATTCATTTTTTCAATATGAATAATTAATTTCAAGTGATTTATATTAAGTAGAGCAAAAAATCAAGAAAAAAATATATAAGAATTACAATATGATCGAATTTTTTTCCTTGCATTTGATCCTGCAAATCAAAATTATTGAAATGCAAAAAATGCGCCATGAATTAATGAAATTTTCAAATAATTATGAAGACTAAGATTGGCTGGATTAAAAAAAATGGGTTTTTAAGATTTTTTTTTCTGTTTTGCCTTTGAAAAATTCTGGAAAAGGGGGATTTTTCATGAAAATCCCCCATATATGCTCTATAAGGCTGATCGATATTGCTGGCGTTTTTCTTGAGTTTCAAGTAATTTCCACATAACAACCGGAATATCCAATAAAATGTGTCCTGGAATAAAATATACTTTTGATTTCTTGGAAGCAGTGACCGAAAAAATGGTACCGCCATTACTAAGCACAGTTTCTTCATGACAAAAGTTTCCAGGTGTAATGGTTTCAATCAGTCTCTCACCTGAGCGAATCATTAACTCTCCTTCCACAACTAAAATCAGTATGGATTCATCTTTATCGGGTAAATCTTCGCCCTCAGCAAATGTTTGAGTCGTTAATTTTTGAGCAATCTTATTTTGAACCGGGTAGGTGACCATATCACCAAATAGCCAGGTGTCTTGTAAAAATGCAATGCTTTTCTGCATAGCATCAATATCTGCATAAAGATTGTTTCGACGAACAAATTCTGAATATAGATTTACAGGTATTTCAAGCGCCCAAACATAACTGCATGCACTATAAGTATCTTTAGAGGGTTCTTCTTTATATCCAGACAGTTCACCGATTAAAGAGCCGGCATATAATATTTGTAGAACATTATTTTCTGATCGAATCATTTCAATGGTGCCAGTTAAGATAAGATAGATATTTGGGTTGGAAACACCTTTCTTTACCAGTATTGTTCCGGCATTAAATGATGTGACATTGCAGTTGAGTAAAATGCGTAATTCGGCGATGGGAGCTGATGGAAAATAGGCATGAAGGTATCGAAATGCGTACCGCATGGTATGATCTTGATTGGTGGATATTAGCACATCCACCATGCCAAATGGTGCGCGTGACCCAATCTCTTTTTCTTCGTTTGTAAATGATTGGGCTGTGTGAGACAGGATTATTTTATCTGATGGGTCATTCTTAAAATCTTCTGCTTTCCCATGAATGAGGCCGCCACCTACATCAATTTTTTTTAATGTTGCACGGGTAAGATACTCATCGTGGACTTTATTATAGAATTCTTGCGTAATGCCATTTTTTTCCGGATCTTTTGTGATCATGCCTTTTAAAACATCAAAGGATGTCAAATCTGCAAAATGAGCATAGCTTAAATATCCGCCATCCCAAATGGCTCTAAATGTAAAAATACTATTTTCTACCGGATGCGGAGATAAGACCGGCTTGACTTCCAAGCCTTCAACATTGTTCCATTTATCGAATTCTAGAGTATGAACTTCAAAGTATTGGTCCAGACGGTCTGAATCCCAGGTCATGAGACTTTGTAATTTTTTCGCAACAGATGCCCGAACCAGATTTGTTGTGTAATATTTGATACGATGGTCACCTCGTATCAAAGTGGTTAGACCTGCAAAATGATCGTCATGGGCGTGGGTGTGAAACACACCTTCAATTTCATTAATGCTAATTCCCAAAGCAGTGAGGGTATGCAGTAAATTGGGGCCAGCATCTATCAAATATAAATTTCCCTGAAACATTAGAATACTGGCCATACTGGGCCGGTTGATATCCCATCCATCACCCTGCCCTGAGTGAATCACTGCAAAATATTCGCGTTTTATCTGATGAAATCCCAACTCAAATGGAGGCCCATATTGTTCATTTTTTTTCAAATTCATGTCCACTGTTGTAGATTCGCCCTTGTAAATAAATTTATAAGTATTAAATCCGGTTCGATGCACATAAACATCATTGCGAATATGAATTGGATCATTTTCAACAGGTAATGTATCCAACAGATCTGTTGTGGGACGAATATGATTGAATGCAAATCGGAGCTTCAGCCGCATCATTTCACGCGCTTCATCCTGTGTCAGACCAGCGTCAATCAATTCCTCTTCAGAAGCAAGGCCATAATTTCCCCGATGAATATAGGCCAGATGTGCATTGATTTGTTCCTCAATCCCAATAAGCATCGGTTTAATTCCAGTATTGTTGGGATGATTTGGCAGAATCATCCCCTGTCTGTATAACATTTGAAGAACTGGAAACTCAGCAAGATTTGAAAAGTGACCATTTTGAACCAATACATCAGACAATAATATGACATTGGGACCCGATTCAAAAAAAATACCTTCACGCTCAATTGTTTTGATTAAGCCGGTTTTCATCATGTGCTTGACGCTATCTGCTGGACATGCACACAAGATATATAAATTGGCTTCAGGTATACCAATCCAATAAACCCCTGAAATAATTTTTATTTTTTCTATCGCCGCCATTTTCTCCCTTTCTGTATGCTAACAGTCAACAAGGACTGTTGATTAATGTTACAATTTTTTGTTTTTTTTTGAAAGTTATCCTTTCTCAATTTTTATATGCTGCAAAAATTGCGCCGAATTATTATTTTTGAACCAAGGATAATATGAATAAAATGAATGAAGTGTAACCCAATTAGCCGGTAAACCCAACTTCAGGCGCATTCTAAAAAAGGGGGGATTTTCCTAGCCCTGAAAAGGTGTTAATGAATGCTCTGAAAACAAGTTACTCATTATTCGATATTTGTTGATTCGTTTCTGAACCTTGATTACACTGAAAAAGATGAATAAGATGAAATAAAGACAATTTAAATTCATCTTATTCATCTTCTTCAGTGTTATGTTGTGAGTTTAACTAACATATTGAAATATAAATAAATATAGAAAATTTGTACATATTTAAAATCTCTAGTATTAACAGATGGTTATATTGATCCAT
>Ga0272440_1002640_pt1 | contig 13822 bp, 4 predicted proteins | sample SSMMMBAug17_FD_192440 | JGI IMG/M metagenome (GOLD analysis project Ga0272440, IMG submission 192440) | Marine sediment archaeal communities from Little Sippewissett salt marsh, Falmouth, MA, United States - SSM-MMB-Aug17 | ecosystem: Environmental > Aquatic > Marine > Wetlands > Sediment ...
GACATACAATTACCGGTGCTTGGATACTCAGTTTCAGTCCCATTTAAAAAATATTGTAAAACAAACTTCAATTAATAATCATATTTTTGTTTCAGTCCTCTACGTCCCAAGTTTACGAATATAACAACCAAATAAGCGGCATCGTCCGCTTGATTGCTTGGTTATTAAGGATTAACAATTTAAATCATGCTGAAATTACTGGTGTAAATACGTTAAGAGTTTTATAGTATTTACAATGTTTAATCGTTTGCGTGGGTACTCAAAACGATCTCTACCGAACCTTGGATAGATGTCAGAAGTCTAAATCTGTTGCGTGGTTACTCTGTTTTTTTTACCCTCGTTTTAATTCAACATTTTCATCATTTTTTAACTCACTGTAAATTGCTCTTATAAAACTTTCAAATTTACCTATACAATCAATTAATTCTTCAACTGTAAACTGATTAAACATTGATTTTACAACCTCAGCAACTGCTTTTCTTTGCTCTATCAGTGAACGATCATTTAAATTGAACAACTCTATTGTCAATTTCGCTTTTTCATGTTGCGCATCAATGTTTATTTCTCCAGTAAAAGAATAGGTAAAAAATTGTTGTGGATTTTCAATAACCGGGTTTATAATATTTTGATAATGTTCTTTCATTATGTGCTTATCTTTAAATCTTGCACCATAAAAATCATAATTACTTGATGTTAACAAATTGTTCCACTTAAAGGTTAGATTTGGAAATAAACTCTTTTTCTTAAAATGATCGATATGTGATTGTTCCGGTTCAAGTCGTATTTCTGTATATGCGCACTGAAAATTTTGCTCTTCTAACAACATGTATGTCCTACTATCGAACCCTATATCAAAACTCAACTGTTTCCATGTTTCTGGTTTATTTTGGGATACATAATGTTTATAAAATTCGGGTTCTTTTTTATTGATTTTTTTCATGTTTTTTTCTCTTGGCAATTTCTAACCGGATTAAAGCCAAATCAATGTCATCAAAACCAATTGTATTTTCCAATTCCTGTTTTAACGCATTGCATTTATCTGTGTCATATTGATTTGAAGAAACCATTTCCCGTAACTGTATCAGCTTGTTTTCAACTTCTGGGATACGTAAACCATTGGTTCTAAATATTTCAAGTAGGATTTGATCAACTTTCACACCATAAGATCTGTTAAAATTACTGATAACGCTTAAGTGGTTGTTTTCTTTTATCAACAAACGAATTTGTTCTTTTTGCACTGCTGAAACAATATGAGGCGAATGTGTTGAAAGAATTATCTGGTTATTATATTTATCTGCAATTTTTTGATAAAGTTGTGTGATTCTGAATTGCCATATGGGATGAAGTGAACTTTCAGGTTCATCAATTAAAATGATACTATCTGTTATTTCAGAAAGATAAATAGCAAACGCCTTTGTAATCAATTCCTTTTCACCATTTGACAATTCCTCAATTTTAATTGTTTCGGATTTGGCATTTTTGAATAGGACTTCTTTATTTCTATCAACGCCTTTAAATTCAATTTGCATATCAAAACCAATGAATACTGAGTCTAAAACTTCCTGCGCCAATTTATAAGCTTCACTGCTTTTTTTATCTTTTTCATAGATTAATGAATCAATATATTTAACAATGACATTTTTGACATGTTGTTTATCTTCAGGTAAACCTGCTTCATAATAGTAAATACGATCCAGTTGTGAAAATAACTCATTTTCTTCATTAACCTGTTCTTGGGTACTTAATTGTAAAGATTGAGAGTTAATAACAACGATATGATCCTTTTTATCATTTGTTTCAATTTCGATAGAATTGCCTTTTTGTATGGATTTATTTAAAAGAGTTTGATAAATCACCTCTTTCAATAATGTGGTCTTGCCGCTTCCATTTATTCCTGCAATGACGATAAGGTTTTGTGATTTGCCATTATCTGTCAAATCCATATCAAAATTGTTAAATAGTTTATAATCATCAATATGAATTTTTCTGAGTTTCATATATCACCTTTTGGTAGTCATATACTTAATTTCATGTTGCTAATAGCTATTTGCAACTTTTTCTAAAATATCCAATATATCCCAAATATTTATTTTACAGTCATGATTGATATCTCCAGTGAGTAAAATATTATTCGTCTCCATTCCCACCAAAACTTTTAACATTATAATCGCATCATCAATATTTATTGATCCATTAGAATTGATATCACCATATATAGCATTAATATCACTGGGAGTAATTTCTAACTGATATGTTCTAATTGTTGAAGATGATGGGATAGATGAATCTTGCAATGTAACTGAAAACTCAAAAATTCCATTTTCAACCGGTATTCCTGAAATTATTCCTGTTGTCGGATTAATTTCTATACATTTTGGTAAATTATCGTTATGAATCCCCCAATAAAATGGTGATATTCCACCAGAGTTATCCAAATCGATATTATAATAGTGAAATTGCATTCCCTTATGTAATTCTTCAGGCAAAATTTTCAATTCACTACTGACATATAGTAAATATGTTTGAGAAGTTGTTTCTGGCAAGTCAAAAGAATCTTCAACTTGAACAGTAAATTCACTATTCTCGTATTCATTAATTATTTGTCCATAAAGTAGTCCTTTTGTTGGAGACAGTTGTAAGCCTTCTGGCAGACATCCTTCAATAACCCTCCATATATATGGTGGTTTCCCCCCAAGAACCTCTATGCTGGTTTGATAATATTTATTTATTTCTATTGGTGGCAGCACATGTTTTTGAATAACTGGTTTGTCAAAAATTTGGATATAATATTCCTGTGTTGCTGTTATAGATGGGGTATTTGAATCCTTTACAAGAATCTTAAAAGGATATTCACCAGAGTCTTTGGGTACTCCACCAATAATGGGGCTATTGGGAGAATTGTTAAGAGACATACCTTTCGGCAATGTACCACTTTCAATTTTCCATGAATAAGGTGGCTTTCCCAAAACAGCTTTGATTGAAGCAGAGTAGTATTCATCGACTCTACCATCAGCTAATATTGGTGTAGAAATATATAATTCATTTTCTAAAACTTCTATTGTAATGCTTTTATCTGCTTTTTGAGCTGGGATGTCGCTGTCATTTACCTCTATTGTAAATGTTCTGGTTTGTTTTTTCTCTGGGAGGCCTGAAATAGTTCCTGTATCGGGGTTAAATGTCATACCTTCTGGAAGATTTCCAGTTTTGAATCTCCAGAAATATGGAGGTATTCCACCTTTTGCCTTTAAAACGAAATTTTCAATATTCTCTTCAGCGACAACTAGATTAAATGAGGTTTTTATTTCTAAAACATCAATTATATACCATATAAAAGTTTTATGCGATGTTTGACGATTAGAATCTATAATCTTTATTGTAAATGTTATATTTCCCTTATCAAATGGTATACCTGATAATCTTCCAGATTTAGAATCAATATCAATACCAGTTGGCAGTCGTCCCTGGGATACACTCCATGTGTAAGGAGATATACCTCCTCCAGCTTGTAAAACAATGGGGTTTATTTGTCTATTTTTAACAGCTTTTGGCAAAACAGCATTTGTTTGTATTGTCAGTTTAGAAGTTGTTTCAATCGGAACTGTTTTTGAATAAGTCTGTGATGAAGGTTTTGTACTATCGCTTACGCTAATGGAGACATTATTTAATCCTGCAGAGACTGAAATTCCCTCTATAACACCTGTATTCCGATTGATCTTAATATTACCTGGTAATCCTATGCATGTAAATGTGTATGGTGCTATCCCCCCTGTAACTCTGATAACTTCTGAATATGTCTGATTTTTTAGTGCATCAGGCAGTTTGGACATTGGAATATCAAGAGGTGGAACAATATGGAGTATTACATCTTTGTAGGTAACTCTTTTATCTTTGTCTGATACAGATAATACAATTGTCCCATAATATTCTTCTAAAGGTTTTCCACATATTAAACTGTTATTATTATCAATAATAAGACCTTCAGGTAATTTTCCTGAATAGATTGACCATTTGTTACTACCAGAACCCCCAAAAACTGATAATACTTGGTTGTATGGTTTTTCTATAATTCCAACTTGTAAAGATTTTGTCTCAATGATGAGTGGCTCTGAAATTTGTAAAAAGAATTCTTTTGTAAAGGTATGATTTAGAGTATCAGTTACTTGAATAATAAATGGTTCTTGTCGTTGAGAATTATTATGAACAGGAACACCTTTGATCATGCCATTTTCAGATAAAAATAATCCTTCAGGTAATTGTCCACTGATTATTGAAAATTGATATGCTGGCATTCCTCCAATGGCAGTTATACTTTCAAAATATTCAACATCATATGTTCCACCTGGTAAATTTGAACCCGTTTGGAATTCAAGTGGATCAATTACATTTATTTCATACTCTCTTTTTGCATAATTTCCATCAGAGTCTTGAACAGTTATCACAAAAAGAAATGACCCGGATTCTCTTATTGTTCCGGATATTTTTCCACTATAAGTATTTAATACTAATCCATCAGGAAGTGTACCCATAGCAACGAAGTACGTGTATTGGCATGTTCCGCCTTTAGCAGTAATATAAAGTTCATAATACTGATGAAGCTCAATGGGGGGGACTGTTAATGAGGAAATATTTAGAGGTTCTGAATTAGAAATGCAATTGTCTTTGCAATCTGGTATTGTGTCATTATCAAAATCAGTGTCAGCAAATCCACATCCACAAGCACCAGGTTCTGTTTTATTTGGATCATTTGGACATTTATCTATACTATCACAGGCATCATCGTTATCAGTATCATTATCTCCGCAACCACATTTTCCAGGTAATGATTTATTTGGATCGTTTGGGCAATTATCATAAAGATCACAGATGTTATCATTATCTGTGTCTTTATCTCCACATCCACAAAAACCTGGCTCTATTTTATCTGGATCATTGGGACAACTATCGTATTTATCACAGGTACTATCATTATCTGAATCTTTATCTCCACATCCACACGCACCGGGTTCTGTTTTATTTGGATCATTTGGACAATTATCATAACGATCACAAGTTTTATCATTATCCGAGTCTTTGTCATTACAACCACATGGTCCAGGCTCTACTTTATTTGGATCATTGGGACATCTATCATATTTATCACAAGTTCTATCGTTGTCTGAATCTTTATCCCCACAACCACATTTTCCAGGTTCTGTCTTATTGGGGTCATTCGGACAATTATCATATTTATCACAAGTATTGTCATTATCAGAATCTTTGTCTCCACAGCCACAAAGTCCAGGATCTGTCTTATTTGGATCGTTCGGACAATTATCAAATTTATTGCAAGTGTTATCATTATCTGTGTCTTTATCACCACATCCGCAAAAACCTGGCTCTATTTTATCTGGATCATTGGGACATCTATCAGATCTATCACAAGTATTATCATTATCTGAATCTTTATCCCCACAACCACACTTACCTGGCTCTATTTTGTTTGGATCCTTTGGACAATTATCATAAAGGTCACAAGTTTTATCATTATCCGAGTCTTTGTCGTTACAACCACACAGTCCAGGCTCTACTTTATTTGGATCATTGGGACACCTGTCATATTTATCACAAGTGTTATCGTTGTCTGAATCTTTATCCCCACAACCACATTTTCCAGGTTCTACTTTGTTTGGATCACTTGGACAATTATCATAACGATCACAAGTTTTATCATTATCCGAGTCTTTGTCTCCACAGCCACAAAGTCCAGGTTCTGTCTTATTTGGATCGTTCGGACAAATATCATCTTTATCGCAGGTGTTATCATTATCTGTGTCTTTGTCTCCACATCCGCAAAAACCTGGCTCTATTTTATCTGGATCATTGGGACATCTATCATCTTTATCACAGGTATTATCATTATCTGAATCTTTATCCCCACAACCACAGTTGCCCGGTTCTATTTTGTTTGGATCATTTGGACAATTATCATAACGATCACAAGTATTATCATTATCTGAGTCTTTGTCTCCACAGCCGCAGAGGCCAGGTTCTATCTTATTTGGATCGTTCGGACAATTATCATCTTTATCGCAGGTATTATCATTATCAGTGTCTTTTTCTCCACATCCACATAAACCAGGCTCAGATTTGTCAGGATCATGAGGGCAATGATCAAGATGGTCTGGAATACCATCATTGTCGCTATCTATAACAATTTCTTCTAAATTTATTTTCAGATGGTATGTGGTGTTATATATATAGCTTAATGTTGCACCTGGTTGGATTCTAAAAAAATATGTCCCTTGATCCAAACCGATAAAATCATGTATTTCATTTCTTTCATCTAAATGTGACTTTAAGTTGTTATAATTACTGTCTTTAATGTAAATACGCCAATAGGGTGTCTTAGAAGTTCCTTCAGGTGGATCATGTGTAAATGAATAATTAACTTTAGACACAGTATTTAATGTGAAGACATACCAGTCATAATCTCGGGAGTCTGATGTTTTTCCATCGTAAATCGAGTCAGCTATGATGTGTGTTGCTTCTGAAGCTTCGTCATTCGGTTCAATTTCAACACTATTTGTTTTTTCAATACTGATTTTAAGGTAGTATGTGGAGCTATATATATAACTTAATGTTGCCCCTGGTTGAATTCTAAAAAAATATGTCCCTTGATCTAAACCGATAAAATCATGAATTTCATTTCTTTCATCAATATGAGATTTTATGGTATTATTATTACTGTCTTTAATATAAATCCGCCAATAGGGTGTCTTTGAAGATCCTTCTGGCGGATCATGTATAAATGAATAATTAATCATGGAGGGATCATTTATTGTAAATGTAAACCAATCATAGTCTCTTGATTTAGATGTTCTTCCAGAATAATAAATATCACTTGATATATAAGTCGCAGTAGAGGAGTCATTGTTTGGTTCAATTTCAGTTGCAGCAAAAAGATTCGATAATGGAACCATAACCAACAACAAACACACTATATATCGTTGTATTATAAACTTAAATTTCATAAAAATCCTCCATATTAATTCTTTATCATGTTTTTACTTGAGGCTATTTCACTTAATTTTGGTTATCACATGAAGAAGATAAATCACATCGCCTAAATTAACACTTCCATCTCGATTCACATCTAATGTGATTGGATCTTCTGAAAGCCCTATTGTCCAAGGTTCATCAAGTGTTCCAATTTCACCTTGATTCTGAAATTGAATCGTTTCCTTTATTGCAATCACCCTATCCTGTTCAGCTTTATATACTTTAAATGTTATATTCTCCTCTACACCAGACGCTGCATTAGAACCAATTGTCAAAAATATAAGACCCGATACTGAAGGATCAGGAGAAGCTATTCCACGGCATTCGTCATCAACAAATGCGGCCAGCATGTCATTACTGTCCTTTGAAATGCCTTCAATGTCTTTAATGACAGCGATCACAGACATGTTAAATTGCTGATTGTCTAATGGTGACCAAGTCGGTTGAAGTCGCGGTTGGATGCTTCGTTTTCTTTGTTGAGGGGCAGTATTTTCATTTGGATAGTTTAACGCACAATCCAGAGATACCTTGATAATATATCCATCGCCAGGCTGTAACATTTTTAATGAGCCTACCCAGGTATTCCCATCATATACTGCAAATTGGGTCTGACTGATCATCCGATCTTCTTTTTGAGGAGAAAGAGTGCTTAAAGCGTCATTGATACCCATTGAAAATTGAGGAGAAAATCCAATCCAGTTATAGCCTGTTTTTAATTCAATGGCCTGTGTTTGTAAATTGATTGCCTGCCCCTGTATATGACATTCTTGAGCTGTGCTAATTTTGATTTTATACATTTTCAATGGATTAAAGTTTTTCAGGCTGCCAACCCATTCGGTACCATTATAAACTGCAAAACTGATCTGTTCTATCAGTCGATCATCTGATGCCGGAATCAATTCTTTAAACAGATGATTGATCCCTGGATCATCAGGTATCACATTAATTGAAAACCAATGATAGCCCACACCAAAATTCAGAGTAATCTCTGCCTGGCCATTTTTGAATATGTAAGGTTCAGTCAATGTGCCAATATTGGCCTGATTCTCAAATTGCATGACATCTGCCATAAAGATAATCTGCATGGTGTTGGCATCCCATATCTTAAATGTTATATCTTCACCCGATGCATTATTGGATGATATGGTCAGGAATATCAGACCATCCTGCGATGTTTCTGGTGATGCTTTCCCGCGACATTCATCACCCACAAAGGCGGCGATAATTGAATCAGGATGCTTATTAATGATGTCATCAATGGATATCAAGGCAATGATATTCATATTAAATTGTAGATTTTCTACCACAGGCCAATCTGGTTTTTCAGATACCTGTTTTTGTGTTTTAAAATGCCAGACTGGCCCCATTGTTTCTGCACCATTTTCATCAATGACCTTGATTTGCCAGTCATAAGCTGTGTCTGGTAATAAATCATTGGCCTGCCATTGATTTATTTTTAGACCTGATGCTGAAAGGCTTAAGGGATGTTGGGTTCCCAAATAGACTGAATATGTTAATTCATCATTATCCGGATCACTGCATGTCCATGTCAGTAATGGATTGAGAGCACTATTCATGAACTGATCTTCTGGTGATGGATACGATGGTATGGCTGGCGGCTGGTTTATTTTTTCATTTGAAAAGGTGATGCCTTCTATTGTCTGATTATGAATACTGACTGTCTGACTGGCCGGCGAAAAAATATACCCGATTTTATTCGGTGTAATGGTATAGTCACCATTGTTGAGATGCTGAAATTCAAAATCGCCATTGTCATCGCTCTGGATGGTTATTGGATTATCTCCACTTAATGTCAATGTCACTTGAGCCACTTCAACTGTACCAATGATTGAATAATCATTGCTGCACGCAATATCTAATTGAAATGATCGGGCAGCAGAATTGGCGATGGTTGCAAAATCATTGATTTTTACAGTCAGGTTGAATACACCGCATGCCTCGGGCTGACCCGATAGTTTGCCCTTTTCTTCATCAAATGCCAGACCGGTTGGAAGGGTTTCAACGATTTGCCAGGTGTAAGGGGAAATGCCGCCATCTCCTGAAAAAGTAACCTCATAATCTTCATTTTGCATGGCTTTGGGTAAGGTGGTGGTTAAAATGGTCAGAGAACAATCATTGCCATAAATGACATATTGATGTTCATCCAGACTATATGGATTTTCAGAATCCATCACCCGCACTGTAAATATGGAATGCTGCCCTGGATCAAGCATGGGAATGCCGGATATTCTGCCGGTTTGAGGATCAAGGCTTAAATTGGGCGGCAGACTCCCTTGTATGATTTTCCAGGTATAGGGATGAACACCCCCAGTCACCACGATACTGTCAGAATAGAATTGTCCGGCACAGGCTTTTTCCAGATCGTCAGTTTCAATGACCACTTCTCCAAACATATTGATCTGAAATTCTTGATCCGCACATGTTGCCGGTGTATCACTATCACAGACCTCAATTGAAAAAATATAATTGCCGGCCTTTTCAGGAATACCTTCAAGACTGGCTGTATTTGGACTTCCAATCAGTGACAGCCCGGGCGGAACAACACCATTGCTCACGCGCCATGAATAAGGCGGATAGCCAAGATATGCACGAATGGTCTCTTTATAACTCTGATCCACACGGCCATTGTCAAATGATTTCGTAAATATGTATAATTCATCGTGTTTGACTTCAAAATGATAGGTCATTTCATCTTTTTGCGGCGGATTATCACTATCAATAATTTTGACAGTAAAGGATCGTACCTGCCCTGCTTGTTTCGGAACCCCTTGAATGATTCCGGTTGCCGGATCAAATGTCAGTCCTGATAGTAATTCGCCGCTGGATATTTGCCATTGATAGGGTAATACACCCCCTTTGGCAGACAATGTGAACGAATAGTCAACATCCTTTGCACCATCAGGAATAGCACCTGTTTCAATCACAAGATCATCGGCAATATGCCAGATGAATTCTTTTTGCGCTGTGTTATCATTCACATCAGTGACTTCAATAATCACCGCCCGATCTCCATAGTCCAGAGGCGTGCCCGATAATATCCCTTTTTCTGAATCCAATGTAATGCCTTGCGGCAATGATCCACCCATTACGCGCCATGTAAATGGGGACTCGCCGCCCACTGCAACCAGAGAAAAAGGGGTGATCTCCAGTCCTTGTTGGGCCTGGGGAAAAACAGTTGAGGAGATGATCGTAAATTCTGAGGTGGTTTTAATGCTTAACAGGCGTGTAATGGATTGGGTAGTTGGATACGTGCTGTCGATCACTGTCACCTTAAAATTAACCAGTCCCTCTAAAACAGGTGTGCCGCTGATAATGCCTTTTTCTGCGTCAAACACAAGTCCTTTGGGTAATTGATCTTGAATGGAAAAGGTCAACGGAGATATGCCGCCGCGAACTCTGATCAGCTCCGAATATAATTCATCTTTGCGTGCATTGGGAAGTGTTGTGGTGATAATATCCAGGGGATCAGTAATTTCCAGAATAAAATCTTTAAATGCCAGTCGGCCATCATCATCCCGAACTGCAATGACGATGGTGCCATAGGTTTCTTCTTTTGGAATGCCAGTCATGGTGCCGCTGGATTCATCCAGCACCAATCCTAAAGGCGGTCTTCCTGAATAAATTTCCCAATAATAGGCCCCATATCCGCCATCTGCATATAATGTTTTATTGAATGCTTTACCCACAATACCATTGTCCAGACGTTCAGTGATGATGGACAATGGTTCAACAACTTCAAGATAAAACAATTTTTCAACCTGTCGGCCACTGGCATCAGAAACAGCAATCACAAAATTACAGGTGCCCAATTTTTGAGGAATTCCAGAAATACTTCCTGAATAAACCAGTTCAATACCTTCAGGTAAGTCGCCACTGAGCATCGTAAAGGAATAAGGTGCTTTTCCGCCACTGGCAGTCAATACTGCCAGATAGTCTTTTTGGCGGGATGCCCTGGGCAAGATGGATGGTGTTTTGATAATCAAGGGATCATAGGTGATAATCGTAAACTCTTTTTCTGCAATCAACCCTTTGGCATCAGTAACTCGAAACATAAATGTATACGAGCCGGACACTTGCGGTACTCCGCTGATATTGCCATAATCTGTATCCAGCGCAAGTCCTGGTGGTAAAAGACCATTGGCAATGGCATATGAAAATGGGGCAGCACCGCCTTTAATTTGGACGCGCGCATTGTAGCCTTCATCTTTAATGGCAGTGGGAAGTGATTCTGATGTAATATTCAATACACCCGGCGTATTCATTTGAACATCCAGTACATTGGCTTTGCTTGAATAAATCATCACATCAGAAATGGTAATGGTTTCATAACTGTCTTTACTGAATGTAAAATCATACACACCTGCACCCAGATTGGTGAATTCATAATATCCCTTGTTATCTGTATGGGTTGATGTGTTTATGGTTGATACTGATACATTGATAATGGGATACCCATTGGCAAGATCAGTGATATGACCGCTCAGTGTTGCGGCAAATAACTGACAGGGCGCAAACAGGATCATTAGTCCTGACAGCACATAATAAATCTTTTTCATGTATTTCTCCTTTTTTAATAATGAATGTGTCCATTTAATGGGCGATACGCTGCATCAAGCCCAATGTTTCCTGAAATCCCAATTGACAATCCTGATTGATATCCAACCATCCATCAACCGATGTCATCATGTCCACCATGATTTGTAAGGATAGTATCACATCTTGAAGGTTTACCCGACTGTCTTTGTTCAAATCGCCTTCAATCCATGTATCATTAGGTTCAACAATGAAATTATATGAAAAAACTGCCTGACTCATGGGCGTCGATTGATCGCTTAAGCCAATGGATATATCAAAAGTGCCTTGTTCCATTGTACGCCCATATAAACTGCCAGTTGTGGGATTCAGTTGAATGCATTTGGGAAGGTTTCCACTGTTTAATTGCCATCTGTAGGGCAATATACCGCCAACACCTTGCAATTGTGCTGAAAAAAATTCATATTGCCTGGCCTGTTGAATAACTTCTGTGACAATCATCAGGTCATTGCCCACATAAACAATCAATCGCTGTTCCACCTGTTGTACCGGAATGCCGCTATCCTCCACTTGAACGAGAAATTCTGCACTGACTGCATTTGAATCGTTGATGGTTCCGGAAATTTCTCCGGTTGATGCATTCAGACGCAAACCTTTGGGTAAGGTGCCTTCGATGATTCGCCAGATATAGGGGGCAATTCCGCCACTGACCAGAATTGTGTCTGAATAGAGATCATCTGTTCTGGCTGATTTCAGTTGAGTGGTTTGAATGGTAAGGCTGTCATAAATGTTGATATCATAGGTTTTACTGACCTCTGTGGATGGTGTGGATGAATCCTGAACAAAAATCGTAAATTGATAATTGCCTGGCAGTGTGGGCGTTCCCTCAAGTTTGACAGTATCGGAAAGTGTTTGTAATGTTAATCCAGAAGGCAGTTGTCCGGTTTGCCGCCATGAATAGGGTGGTTGTCCCAACATGGCTTTAATGGTGGCAATGTATGCCTGTTTGATTCGGGCATCAGGAATTTCTGGCGTGTAAATATAGAGATCATCCATCAATACTTCGATGGCAAAAGTTTTTTCAGTTTTTTGAGCCGGAACATCGCTGTCATTGACTTCAATGGTAAAAGAGCGGGTTTGACGACTTTGAGGCTTGCCATACAACGTGCCTGTCTTGTTTATTGATAATCCCATTGGCAGTTCACCGGTTTTCAAGCGCCATTCATAAGGCGGAATACCGCCGGCTGCCTCAAGCACAAAATTATAATCAATAGTTTCTGCGGCATTGGGCACATGTTGGGTGATAATTTTCAGGGTATCAGTAATATGCCAGATAAATTCTTTTTCTGCGGTTTGATTTTGATCATCTGTGACTTTCAGCGTGAATAATCGTGTGCCTGCACCCATCGGCGTTCCTGACAATTTGCCATTTGTTTCATCCAGTTGAATGCCTGCGGGTAAATAGCCATACATGCAAGACCATTCATATGATGATGACACCCCGCTGACATGAAGTGGATCAATGGAAACCGCTTCTCCCTGTCTGGTTCTGGGGAGAACTGCGTTGGTTAAAATGGTCAACATGGAAGTTGTTTTGATGGATGTTCTCATGCTTATATTTTGATTGTTTGGCCATGTGCTATCGGTTACTTGAATTTCTACATTATTGGTTCCGCCAATAATTGATTTGCCTGAAATAATGCCGGTTTCTGGATCAATACTCAAATCAGGCGGCAGTCCTTCACAGGAATAGGTAAATGGGCCAATACCGCCTTGAATGGGGATGGCTTCGGAATAAAGGTCATTTTTCAGGGCATTGGGAAGCGTGGACATGGGGATTGTCAATGGGCGGACAATGTGTAAAATTAAATCTTTATAGGCGATTCGGCCATCTGTATCTTTTACGCTTAAAATGATGGTTTTATATGCCGATTGATTTGGATTGCCTGTGAGTTTTTGTGTCTGGTTATCGATGCTTAAATTGGGTGGGAGGGTGCCGGAATAGATCGTCCAGAGATAATCGCCATAACCGCCAGAAGCGGATAGGTCTTGATTGTATTGTGTGTTGATAATGCCATCGTTAAGTCGATTGGTTTGGATAATTAATGGGTCAACAATCTGGATGGTAAAGGATTTGTCTCTGATGCGATTTTCGCTGTCAACTACCTGAATGCTTGCCTGATAAGTTCCGGTTTTTGTGGGTTGGCCGGTCAATTTGCCTGTTTTTGAA